>Ga0233434_1000203_pt1 | contig 76250 bp, 75 predicted proteins | sample SI_122_August201_4_FD_182738 | JGI IMG/M metagenome (GOLD analysis project Ga0233434, IMG submission 182738) | Seawater microbial communities from Saanich Inlet, British Columbia, Canada - SI_122_August2016_120_MG | ecosystem: Environmental > Aquatic > Marine > Inlet | place: Canada: British...
CCCTGCGAGTGATGAGTTTTTTGAAAGTGAATTGACCATTCGTCAGATAACCAACTTTCCTCCAGTAAGCAAAACAGCTGCGATCTTTTTTTCAGCTAAAAATCGTGATCAGCTTATGCGTGAAGTACTTCGTGCAAAAGATTTCTTGACCTCCGTAAATCGAGTAAACAAACTTGGTGTTCAGATTTCTCCCCCTGCTCCTGTGGGTATTGAAAAACGCGCAGGGCAATTTACTTGGACTATTTTTATTCAATCTAAAGAATACAAAACAAGACATTTATTACTTGAAACATTTGCCAGTAGGTTTGAGATCGGACGGGGAGTATCACTGAAGATAGATGTTGATCCTTATTACTACTTGTAATTTAATATAATTTATTTAACTTAATTTATTTCTTAAGAGCGACGATAGACTCACACGGGCAGGTGTTGTAATGAATTATATCTCATTATTTTTAATTTTTATTTTCTCTTCATGTGCTTCTCTTAATGAGGATCAATGTAAAAATGGTAATTGGGATATAATTGGGCAAAGAGATGGCGCAAACGGGCAACCCTTATCTGTTCTTGAGGAACATCAAAAGGCTTGTTCTGAGTATGAGGTTAAGATAAATGTTGCAGCTTATAAAAAATCTAGAAAAAGGGGTCTTAATCAATATTGTACGGGAGAAAATGGATTTGAAGTTGGGCAAAGTGGAAGAGCATATCATAATGTTTGTAAGTCTAAGAAATTTAAGAAAAATTATAAAATTGGAAGAAAAATTTACGTTTTAGAAAAAGAGATTGAGGACCTTGAAGAGGATAACGATGACTATGAATCTAAAATAGATACCGCCAGTGCCACAGAGAAAAGTTACTATCGATCTAAAATTAGAAAAAATAAAAAGAAAATAAGAAAAGCTGAATCAAAACTTTTGATCATTAAGGTAAGTATTGCAAAGTCTGCAGTGGATTTTGTCGACCTTTTAGATTAATAAATTTTTATTGGCTCTCTGAAGCACTATCATCAATATCTAAAAGAGGCACAGTAAGACCTGGGTTAAGAAATTTTCTAGCTGCCTCATTCAGGCTCTCGTAGCGCTTCTTGAAGTCGGCTCTCCTCTTCTCACATCCATTAATTTGATCAACGATTTTACCAATGTTTCCGATACTACCTTCGATTACCTGATCTTCAAAAAATGATTCATCTTTGATTCCACTTTCTGCAATTTGAGAGGCCTCGACTACTTTTTTTCCGAAGGAAGTTTGATAGAAAACTGCAACACTTTGAAGTACCTCTTTAAAAGAGCAGTTTTTTGTTTTATTCATTTCACTTTCACACTTGCAATTCAACTCCTGATCTTTTGGCATTCTAAGAATTGATGATCTCCAGCTTTGAGGATTGTATAAATCAAAATTTTTAATTTTATCTTGGTTTTCTGGCGAGGGGAGGGATTTTTCATTATCACAGAAAATTGATTTGAATTTCCGGCCTTTGAAGTTAGGAAGAGAAATAGAAAGTTGTAAATTACCAAAAGTTCCTTTTTCGACGCCAAGATTAATTGATTCTCCATTTGCCTTGAAGTCGCATGAGCTTTGATTAACTTCAGAGAATTGACTCTCTAAAAAATCCATAACGATTTGTGATTCGATTGCTCTTCTTTCTGTTGATTCTGGCCCATATTCTCGCTTTTCTCTTTGAGTGAATTTTTTGCACCTTTTTTTCATCTCGTTACTATTGTTTTTGAGAATACTATATTCTCCAATATTTTCAGGGTCATTTTTCTCAATATGATATTTTTTGAGGAGCTGATTTGTTTCAGGTAAAGAAAGCTTTCTTTTAATACCTTCTAAGGTTTTCTTTTCTGGAGCAGAGATTTTTTTATTAGAGACGCTTTTATCTTTTTTAAAATAACAATTGATATCATCATCTTTAGAGATTCTCTGATCGATAAATAAATTATTCTTTGACTGAAGTGTTATGTCTTCTAGTGGTAGTCGTTTTAATGACATAGTAGCGGTTCTTGATTTAGAATCCAAACTATTACTGCGGCTCTTATTCGCCCCAAAAATGAATGCCTCGCCTTGCATGATAGGAAGTTGCTGTGTCTCTTTAATTATATTGTGACCGTATATGTATCGAATAAGAGGGTCAGAGGCAGAGAATTCATAAATCATGGAATTTGGAAAGCAAGAGGAATCAGTGGAGAGTTTTGTTGCAAGATTAAACGCCTTGTAAATTTTAAAACATTCTGGATCATTTTTTCCTAGTCTAGGAAAATGATCAGTACATGCATCAAGGCTTAGCTTTTCCTCTAGACTTGGAATACCTCCTGTTGAAGACCTTAATGCAATAAACCTGCTTTGTACTTCTTTCTGATTTAATTTTTGATCGGTAATACACTGGTCTAATTTTTTTATAAATTGCTCAGTGTCTGATGGTGCAGCGGGCATTAGGTCTCGAAGGGGTCCAACTAGTCCCCTGTTTGAAGCAGAGTATTCAATTATTTTTTTTGCACCTTCTTTTCTTTTTAAAACTTCCTCATTAGTTTTTAAAAAAGTGTACTTAGGAGGACTACCTGACTGAGCATGAGATTTATTTTCTTTTTCCAGTCTTTCTAGAAACTCTTTTTCTAGAGCTAATACTCTTTTGTGGCTAAGTCTATCTAGGTACTTCTGTTTGAGTTTGGATATTATCTCGCTACAACTTTTTGATGCTCTAGAGTATAAAAAACTTTCAAAACAAGCCTCGTTTCTTTTTATTTCCTGGCAAAGTTTTAATTTTCGAAATATACCATTTTTTCTTTTGCAGTGTTTATTTCTCATTTGTACAAAAGTTAGGTCTCGAATTGGTTCTGTACTCGCCTGAAGACTTACTGAAATAGGACGCTTTGAATCATCAGTTAATTTTAGGTTTTTCTCAAAGTCTGACTTGATATTTTGAAACCAATTTCCACAAGGGTCTACGTCACTTATGCTTGAGTGACAATCAGGAACGTATGAGGCTGATTTAAACCTTAGAGGTTGAGTTTCAGATAGACTTTGCTCAGAAGATTGGATCTTCGCTTTACACGTTCCCAGACGAATTTGTTGTACTATTTGATGAGAGGTATCTCCCTCAGTATTTTCTTGATAATCCGAGCTTGAAACTTGGTGACTTTCTAGACGTTGGTAAGGGTTGAACTTATTTAAAAAGTCTATCTCATCCTCTGTAAAAAAACCTGAGTTAAATGTGATTGGATTAGTCATACAGCCATATTTTACTAATTTTCCAAGATAGGTATTATCACTTTTAGACCCTGGATGTGAGTAGGTCGATATATTCGATGATAGGCATATTTGAGAAAATGAGATGAGAGCAATTAGTAGAATAAGTTTCATTCTCAATTATCGGAATATTGATCAATATTATGAATAATTAAATAAATTTACTTTTTGTTAACGGGGTCATGGCCACCTTTTGAAAATGGGTGGCAGCGAAGAAGACGCCAGGTAGTTTTCAAGAGTGCTTTGTGAACTGGAAGAGTTTCAATTGCTTCTTGTGCGTAGTTAGAGCAGCTTGGGTGAAAGCGACAACGCTGTCCAAGTAGTGGAGAGATAAAATAACGATAAAATTTAATAAGTCCTAAAAAGATTGTTTTCATTGTCTAAGCGGGTGAATATTGAATTTTTTAAGATGAGTGATTAGGTCTATTAGTGGTAGCCCAATAATTGAATTGAAATCTGTCGTTCTGATCTCGCTAAAAAGTGCGATACCGAGGTTTTCAATCATGTAAGATCCTGCACAAAAAAGGGGCTCTTCTTTATTTACATAATATTCAATTTCTGAATCTAGTAGATCTTCTCTTAAAGTTAAAAAGGTTGAGTGAGAAAAAGTGATTGATTTTTCTTTTGTGGAAATTGTCACGCCAGAAATTAGCTCATGCGTCTTACCACGCATTTTCTTTAGTTGAGAAATGGCGTTTTCAATTGATTTTGGTTTTGAAAATGTCTCGCCATTTAAGTGGATTACTTGATCAGAGCCAATGACAATTGCTTCAGGATTAAGTTCTAAAACAGTGTTGGTCTTTAAACAGGATAGTTTTTCGGCAATTTCTTTTGGCTGATATAATTTATTTTTGTAGGCAGATTCATCAACCTCTGGGTTAACGCAAGAAAAAGTAATTCCTATTTTTTTAAGAAGTTCTTTTCTATATATTGATGTACTCGCGAGGATTATCTTTTTCATTACTTATCGATAGTACGTTTTAAACAATCGGTCAAAAAGAGGAAAAACGATGTTGAAATTATATCTCCCCATAAGTTTTTTTGTGTGATGATGACGATGGTGAATCCAAGCATTTTTAAAAAATTTAATTTTTAATACTTTAGAGTCCTCAGGTAAGTGACTCACAAAGTGAAACACCTCATACAAAGCTAAATAAATTGCGGCCATAGCGACAACTAAATGAGCTACGTTCGGCGCGAGAATTCCGTATTTAATGGAGAAATACCCAAGGGCAGGAAAAATAATTCCATTTACAGGTAAAACAAAGTGAATGGGAAAAAATAAAATAATAAAATCTTTTTTATCACGGTAAATGATTGCTTCATCAGTAAAAAAATGATGGTGCGCAATAGTATGAATCTTATACGCCATAGGCATCAACTTGAATGGTCGATGCAGGGGATATTTATGAAATACCCAAACAAAAAAGTTACCAGCAATAAGCATTAATGGAATTGTAAGAAACTCAAGAAAGCTTAGATTTTTGAGGTTTAAAAAGGAGTAAAAAAGAACACTGGTGATTATTAAGATATTCGTCCCAAGGTGAACTTCAGGGACGTACCACCATGGGACGCTTTTCCTAAATTCCTCTCTAAATGCTTCAATTTTGGGGTCTATAAGTGAATAGTATTTATCTTTTCTCATAAATAAATACTATCACTTAATGGTATCTATTTCGTCAAAATATACTTAGGCATTGGCTAAACGCTAGTAATTCTTACATTGACTCTGCTTCATTACTTTCAAATGAGGTCTGCTCATCAATAATTTGAGGAACATTACTCTTTCTTTTTGAATCGGATATAGACTCTTTTGAGTTTTTAAGCTCTGCTTCGACTCTTTGTATAATTTTTGGGTATTTTTCTTTAAGTTTCCTATCAATTTGCCATGAATAGATTGGCCAACATAGTCCACTCCTTGAAATGGCAATCGAGAATTCACTCATATCATTTGATTCACCTATTTCGGTGTTAAATTCACTTTTATCGATAGCATTTTGTGGCTTATCTCCATGCTTGAGGTTTGTCTCCCAAACGCTAATTGATGTCATGTAATCCTTGTGAACGCCAGAGAAATACTTTGACTTACTAATTTCTGATAGCTGTTCCATTACACAATTAGAAATCTTTTTATCAGATAACTCCATATGCATTGGGAAATACTTAACCTTATTTCCCTCTGCTGAGCCTTTATAATGACTTAATCTAATTGTTGGGAAAAAGTCTGAAACTTCATATGTAGGTTTAAGAGGTCTTTGATGAGACATTACTAAAGGCAATTCACTACCTTCAAGTTCAACTTTTCTTACAACAAGGTTCTTTCCTAGAACTTTCTCCTCTCCAAGTTTTTGATAGTGAGGCTTATCAGTGTAAAAACTTTTTCTTTCTACTTGATCAAATTCTTCGGCAAACGATGAGCTTAGAAATAGCGTTGAAACTGCAACCAATCCAATATATTTTGAAACCATAATATCCTCCGTCCCTTTATAAATCGTTGATGATAATAACGGCAATGCATGTGCCATGCGGCGTGTGTGATATTAGTTACTTAGTACTACTTGGGGTGTTCGAATTTTAAGTTGTCTAAAAAATTAGCATCACGCTGGATGGCCATCTATTGGTACTTAACCTTGACGAATGATGGTTTAATTGTGAGCGTAACGGATATTTATTTTATCCTATGGAGGGTTTTGTGAAAAAAATATTTTTATTAATGGTTTTTAGTTTAAACACCTTTGCTTGTATGGACCTTGATCTTAAAGACAGATCTTTAACGCTAGATATTCATTGGAGATATGCACCATTTGCGAATGTTACAGTTTTAGAAAATAGAGTCATCTACCAAAGTGAAAAATCTCCAGCAAATATCAATTTAACTTGGGAAAAAGATCCATATAAACTAACTGCATTCACTAATATTACAAAACCAGAAATTTCTGGCGAAGAAAAGGTTATCTTGACCAAGTTTTTTGGGAAAAATACAAAAACTGGAAAAGTAAAAGAGAAAACGAAGCTTGTTCAATTAGAAAACGGCTCGGCCAAGGCAAAGTTTTATGATGCATTGACTGGTAAATATGTTGTTTTTACTTACAAAGAAATTTCATTAGACGATTGGGTTGAGATGGAGTGTCCTAACGAATCGTCAGAAGGAGAAGAGAAAGTTTTACTTTTATAAAACTAAACTTTAAATTCATTTTCAAAAAAGCCGACTTTGTGTCGGCTTTTTATTTTTTTGAAAATAATAAAAAATCTTTATTGATCAGGAATTTAGTATGAAAAAAAAAGAAAGAGTTAGTTTTATTCAAGATAAACTTGAAGAACTTTATCCAGCAACTCCAATTCCTTTAGATCATACAAATAACTTTACTCTTTTAGTCGCCGTACTTCTTTCTGCTCAATGCACAGATGAAAGGGTCAATAAAGTTACTCCAGGACTTTTTAAAAATGCGGATAACCCATTTGATATGATTAAAGTCTCTGTTGAGGAAATAAGAGAAATTATTAAGCCTTGCGGCCTTAGTCCAAAGAAATCAAAAGCTATTTTTGAATTATCTAAAATATTGATTGAAAAATATAACGGTGAAGTTCCTGAGGATATGGACGCTCTTGAAACACTTCCTGGAGTCGGGCACAAAACAGCGAGCGTCGTAATGAGTCAAGGGTTTGGGCATCCTGCATTTCCCGTCGATACTCACATTCATCGCCTTGCACAAAGGTGGGGGCTAACTAATGGTAAAAATGTAGTTCAAACAGAAAAAGATTTAAAGCGCCTTTTTCCGGAAAGAACTTGGAATAAACTTCACCTTCAAATCATTTTTTATGGAAGAGAGTACTGCCAAGCTAGAGCATGCCATGGACTTGAGTGTATAATATGCACTACCTGCTACCCGAATAGAAAAAAAGCAAAAGAATTTTTGAGAGCATAACACTTAGAGGTAATTATGGAAGATATAAAAGACTTTATTAAATCCCTGCCAAAAGCAGAACTTCACCTACATATCGAAGGTTCCTTGGAGCCGGAACTTATGATGAAACTTGCAAAAAGAAATAATGTAGAAATTCCTTTTAACTCTGTAGAAGAAATAAAGGCAGCATATAATTTTTCAAACCTTCAATCCTTTCTTGATATTTATTATCAAGGGGCTGCGGTTTTAATTAAAGAGGAAGATTTTTTTGATTTAACTTGGGAATATCTTCTTCGAGCAAAAGAAGACGGAATCGTTCATACGGAAATATTTTTTGATCCTCAAACCCACACCGATCGTGGAATATCTTTTGAAACTGTTGTTCAAGGAATTTCAAAGGCCCTTGAAAAAGCTAAAGCGGAACTTAATATTTCAAGTCATTTAATCATGTGCTTTTTACGTCATCTTTCCGAGGAAGAAGCGTTTAAAACATTAGAAATGTCTCTTCCATATAAGCATTTAATTAAGGCCGTTGGCCTAGATAGTTCAGAAGTTGGTCATCCGCCTAGTAAGTTTGAGCGAGTTTTTAAAAAGTGTATTGATCACGGATTTTTCACTGTTGCTCACGCAGGAGAAGAGGGGCCAACAGAATATATTTGGGAAGCGATAAATCTGTTAGATGTAAAAAGGATTGATCATGGTGTTCGTTGCACTGAAGATGCGGAACTTGTTAACTACCTGGTGGATAAAAAAATACCATTAACAGTATGTCCACTTAGTAACTTAAAACTTTGCGTTGTAGATGATCTTAAAAAGCATAATTTAAAAGAGATGCTTGATATGGGTCTTCATGTAATGATTAACTCGGATGATCCTGCATATTTTGGTGGATACCTTGGTGAAAATTTTTATCAGTGTTATAAAGAATTAAATTTATCGAAAGATGACCTTGTGAAGCTATGTGAAAATTCTATTTCTGCTTCTTTTTAATAAAGAGAGTTTAAGTGATCGCTTCAGGAAATATTTTAAAAATGAAAAGCACACTTGGTGAGGTTGTGGAGTATAAACTTCCCATTGGTGATGAGCTTTTATTAATGAATCAATTTCTTGAAAAAAAAATAAGGCTTGAATTTACAGGCGAAATTAATTGTATTCACTCAGGGAAAAAAATTAAAAAATCCTATGGCCAAGGCTTTAGCTATGAATCATTCATGAAACTAGCAGCCTGTGACATGTGTATTATAAAGCCAGAGCTTTGCCACTTTGATAAAGGAACTTGTCGAGAGCCGGAGTGGGGGAAGAAAAATTGTTTTGCACCACATGTGATTTATTTATCAGACACAAGCTCCATTAAAGTTGGAATAACTAGAAAGTCTCAGGTTCCAACTAGGTGGATTGACCAAGGTGCTACGAGGGCAATTCCACTGATTGAGGTGGATAATAGAATGATCTCAGGTCAAGTTGAGGTTGAATTAAAGTCCATGTTTAACGATAAAACAAACTGGCGAAATATGCTTAAAGGGTTAAGTAGCGATGTTGACCTTGAAGAACAAAAAGAAATAGTTTTTGAAGAGTTTGCCGAACTTTTTGACGATATGGGCGCAGAGGAAATTGAAGAGTCGGTAATTGATATAAACTATCCCGTCGTTGAGTATCCCACAAAAATTACAAGTCTTGGCTTTGATAAAAATTCAAAAATAGAAGGTACCTTACTTGGTATTAAAGGACAGTATTTAATATTTGATTCTGGGGTCATTAATCTTCGAAAGCATCAAGGTTATAAAATAAATATTTCAGTTAATTAGTTTAATTCACTTAATATTTTTTCTTGCATAAGTTTTAAATCCTCATCTGTAGCTGGTATAGCTTTTTTAAAGTCCAAATCACTTGGTTGCCACATGGGAATTAAATGAAGGTGAAAATGAGGTACTTCTAGTCCGACAACTGCTTGAGCAACTCGAGTGCTACTAGTCACTTTTTGAATCGCTTTTCCTATTCGCTTGGCTTGATAGTAAACCTCTTGATATTCATCCTCAGGGACATCCATCCAGTGGTCCTCTTCTGTTTTTGGAATAACGAGAGTGTGTCCAGGGTGTATTGGCTCAATTGTTAGTAAGCTAATAACTTTGTCATTTTCAAAAACTCGATAGGCAGGAAGTTCGTTGTTAATTATTTTGGTAAAGATTGATTTCATGGTTAAGTCCTTAACAATTCTATGTTTAGAGGAAAATTTTTTTCTATTTTAATATTTATTTTCGCCTTAGGGAACTTTCGCCGAAAAGAAAGGAAATAGTTATTACTAATCCTCAGGAGTTATTAATGGACGCAAGTAAAAGAAGCTATGAGTTTGAAGAATATGAAAAATACTATGGCGATAGTGTTCAGGTAAAAAAGATCATGGAAGATTGTCCTTGTTGTGGGTCAAAGTTTGTCGTAACTCATTCTCCAAATGCGGGGTCTTTAATTGTTGAGGAGACATCGCGGTGTCTTGATTGTGACTTCGGGCAAAAAAAGGTTATCCATATACTTAATTAAAACACTTTGGTATTCGTGTTTAGACGTACTGACCAAAAGAGAGTTTTATGGCCAAAGAATATAATTCAGATAAATTAAGAACAACAAAACTTCACTTTAATGAGCCCAAATCATTTTCTTTTAATGAAAGTGACCTATGGCTAAACGAAGTCCTCGGAGAGCTTGTTAAAGAGCTCGAGGGAGAGCTCTCAGGTGAGCTTGAGTGTAATATTAACCTTGAATTTAAAGCCCACAAGCATCAGCATCATTCCTACCGAGACGTGGTTCTTGTAAAAGGACTGTTACTAGCAAAGTACCCTGCATTGTCTGGGCAGACAGGCAATCAGCTCCAAGAGGAGCTTCGAGTGTCAATAGCCTGTGCATTTGTAGATGGAACCTATAAAGAAAACGAAGAGCTCCGAGAAGAAATCACACTTTTTGTTGAGAATCAAGAGTGGGATTTATACTACCACTTTAATGGTGTGGTTGATTTAAAACCGGTTATCCATGAATATATATTTTTAAACAGGAATCCCTATCCAGGCAGTGAATAATGGTGGAAGAGGAAATTGACAATCAAGATGAACAAGTTGTTGAAGGCGAAAGCCTAGACGATAACTCTGTAGGTGAGTCAAAAGAGCCCAAAGCGAAAGGTCTTGAGATCGATTTTCTAAACGATGTTCCCATGACTGTTACCGTAGAACTTGGTGTCGGAAATATTACGATAAAGGATCTATTGCAGTTGGGGCAAGGTTCAGTTCTTGAGCTTGATAAGCTTGCAGGGGAGCCCTTAGAGGTTAAGGTCAATGATCGCTTAATCTCTAAAGGCGAGGTCGTTGTTCTAAACGAGAAGTATGGCGTTAGGTTGACTGACGTTATTAATCCTGATGATAAGATTGATTAACTAACCCTTGAGTACTGAGTTTTTTCTCTTTCAAGTTGCTCAGCGGCTTCGATACAAAGTCTTGTCCAAGGAACTTTTTGTAATCTCTTTTTTGAAATAGGTTCTTCAAACTCTTCACAAATTCCATAGGAGCCATCTTCAATTCTTGATAAAGCCGCCTCTATTTCTCGAAGTTTGGTCAGCTCTCTTTCTCTTAGTCCAAACGAGAGGTTTTGATTTAAGTAAGTTTGAGCTTGATCTCCGTCTTCAATAACCTCGTCACTATCAACGTGTAGGTCATCGTTGCTCTTTTGCCCAATGTCGTTAATAGTTTGTTCTCTAAATTTTAAAAGAAGATTTTTTTGCTCAGTAATGAACTTTTCATCAAAATGAGGGTTTTTGTTCTTGGCCATTCCATACTCCTTATCATGGTCCTAATGCAATCCTTTGCATCGGACATTTTAGCATTAAAATGAATATTGGAGTAAATAAAATATGCACTAGATGTAAGAAAATATAAAAAAATTAGTAGGTTAGCGGTGAAAGATTGTCACCGCTAGGAAATTTTGTCATCTATTAAAAGTGGTTTTAATTAAGACTTCTGGACTTAATTTTTTTAAGAAGTTGATTGATAAAGTCGGACTTATTGAGAGTTTCTTGCTCTTTTATACCGTATCTTCTAATCGTGACGGATTGATCATTAACTTCGTTTTCACCAATGATTAATAAGTTTGGAATCTTAGACTTGGTGTTAGTTCTAATTTTTTTATTAAGAGAGTCACTGGATAAATCAATTTCTGATCTTACAAAGTTTCTTCTTAGTTCTGAATTAATTTCTTTTGCATAGTCTATAAATGCATCAGAAACGCAAATAATTTTTACTTGTACTGGGGCAAGCCAAGTAGGGAAAGCGCCACCAAAGTGCTCGATTAAAAAAGCGGTGAACCTTTCATGAGTTCCAGCAGGTGCGCGATGAATAATATAAGGCATATGCTCTTCATTATCAGCACCAACATAGGTAAGCCCCATTCTTTTTGGCACAGCAAAGTCAAGCTGGTTGGTGGAAATAGTCTCTTCTCTCCCGGTTACTGTCTTCATTTGAAAGTCAATTTTTGGTCCGTAAAATGCTGCCTCACCAGCAACTTCTACAAAGGGAAGACCTGATCTTTGCATCGCAGACCTAACCATGTTTTGAGTTTTATCCCATGCTTTTGGGTCATCAACATATTTTTCTTTTCCTTTTGGGTCTTCTGAGTCCCAAGTGGAAAGCCTCATATGAAAATTTTCAAGCCCTAAAAGTTTATAAAGACGTTCATGCATTTGCATAACTTTCAAAAACTCTTCTTCAATTTGATCTTCTGTGCAATAAATATGCGCATCATTCATACACATTCCTCGGACCCTTAAAAGGCCAGAGACAGACCCAGAGTCTTCGTATCTAAATACGTTTCCATACTCTGCTAGTCGCACAGGGAGTTCTCTGTAACTTCTTTTTTGTGAAGCGAAAACTCTGTGATGGTGCGGACAGTTCATAGGCCGAAGTACGTAAGCTTCATTAGTGTCACTATCCTCCGATTCTTTTATTTCCATGAAAGGAAACATTCCATCTTTATAGTAGGGAAGGTGACCTGTCTGATAATACATTTTTGCTTTAGTTAAGGTTGGAGTTGATACTCTTTTGTATTCATCCTCAAACTCAAACTCACGCATCAGTTTTTCAATTTCATCTCGAAGAACGGTACCGTTTGGTAACCACAGGGGAAGACCTTTTCCAATTTCTTCGTCAATAGTGAAAAGCTGTAACTCTTTTCCCAGCTTTTTATGATCTCTTTTGATGGCTTCTTCGTAAGCTCTAACATGACCGACAAGCTCTTCTTTCGTTTCAAATGCCCAAGCATAGATTCTTGTCATCATCGTGTTATTAGAGTCGCCTCGCCAATAGGCTCCTGCAACACTTTTAAGTTTAAAACAATTTTGTGGGATTTCTTTTGTCGACTCAACATGTGGTCCTTCACACATATCTAGAAATGACCCATTCTTATAAAATGTTAAGCTTTTAAGTCCATGCTTTTGGGCGAGTTCCCTCGCGTATTCTTCTTTATACGGCTCACCCATTCCATCGATTTGAGAAAAAGCTTTATCAAGATTAAGTTCTTCTCTTTCAAAAGCCTGCCCTTGCTTGATGATATGCTTCATCTTCTTTTCAATTTCTTTGAAATCCTCGGAGCCTATTGGTTCTGGAAGTATGAAATCGTAGTAAAACCCATCATCAATTGGTGGCCCAAAGCCTAGTTTTGCACCAGGTCTAATATCCATTACTGCCTGGGCTAAAATATGGGCAAGACTGTGCCTAATTTTGTATAACTTTGAATTGGTTTCAGTTTGGTTCTTTTTCATCTATAAAGTTCCTAGTGGATTTCAACTTTGGCGGTGAAAATACCTAAAAACAGGTCTAATGTCGATATAATACAGGATTCTACTGTGCGAAAAGTCCTCTAAGAAGAGGTAAGCAATTGCCTCGTAAGGACAACGCATTATTAATGTATCTAGAGCCTTGAGGGTTTACTGGATCATATGAGCGATACTTTTTACTAAAAATACTTAGGTCCTCAAAGGTGCGAACCTTGTTCAGTTTTCTCAAGGCAGCTCTTTTCTTAAACCCTGTCATTGTTTCTTTGACGAATTCAATCTCTAATTTAACTTCTTTGGAGAGGCGCTTGGACTCAACTAAATGTGCTTCCATCTCTTGAATTGAATCCATCTTGCTTGCTCGGTCATAGAAAATATTTACTTCAAGCTTTGTCGCTCCTTTATTTTGGAGCTCAGCTGTTAGTTCTAATAACCTTTTTGATATTGCTGTTTTCCTCGTAACGTACTCTTCAAACTTTTTAGGGTCTTTAAGGCCTAGTTTCCAAATAGCATATTTCTTATAAACAAAATAAGCGAGCAAGCTGGTTGCGTTAAAGGCAGTTAAAAGAACTCCTGGCCTAACTTCTAGGTAAGGAACCATACCTCCTGCAAGGTCCCAAGTCGCGAGTGCTCCGCCCAGGTATGATTTAAATAGCATGATCCTGGCAATAGTATCTCTTTTGATTAATTGTTTTAAAACAAGATTGTCCTCAATCCATGCCACTGGGTAGTATGTCATCGAATATAGTTTTGAAGTGAGGATATGCAGATGATATTCGGCTGTGAAAAAACCAGATTGAAGTGCCGCAAGTTTATAGAGTTCACCGGAGAAAATATCTAAGGCAAACTTCTTACCACTAAACTGAATGATCTTAGCAATTTCGTAACCGTTAAGAGAGCTTAGTTTTTTAGCAAAATTTCCTTTCCCTAAAGGAATTTTAAACTTTTTTGCCATTTCTGCTAGGTTAATCTTTTCAAGAATCGCCTTCAGTTTACTGTCCGGGCCGAGTCCATGGGGCTTATTAAAAAATACTCTAAATGCGTGCCAGTAAGTAGAAGTGAAGTATGAATAAGTAACAGAAACAGAAAAAAGACCAACAAGTCCAACCGCAGATGTATGAGCCGCCCAGGCAATTGGTTTTACAATTCCACTTTTCAGCGGATAAAAAATAGCGAGTCTTTTTTCCACAGGTGTTGGCATTGTTGAGATGTCTACAGGCTTTTTATCTAGGTTTACTTCTGATTTTCCAAAATATGATTTAACTTCATTTAGAGAGGATTTTAGGGAGAGGTCTTGAACATTCTTTAGTGCCTCTTGAACAGGAACACTTACTCTGACAACTTCAAAGCCTTTCTCTTTTGCAATTGCCTCAGAAGACTCAGCCCTTCTAAGTTCTTCATGAGAGGGGTTTTCAGAAATGAAAGATAAAAATAGTGCATCTTGTGGAAGTTTATTAGTCACAAGATTTAGGGCCTTAGGAATTTCTTCTTCACCCACCGGGGTTGAGATAAATGGTTTTACTGAACCAGTAGGAATATTTTTTTCAAAATACTCTAAGCCCTTAGGGGTTTCTGGGGCGGAAATTGTTTGGAGGGAAAAAGAAATAGTTAACAGAATTGTTATTATTTTAAGAGCAGAGAATTTTCGGACTATGCCAATCACTTTGTTCCCTTTTTGATAAGTAAAACTAATGAGTTTTATTAGTTAGTTTGATATAGTAATCAGTAACATTAGGGAAATTTATTGAAAATTTTACTAGTTATAGAACAGTGGTCCAGTGATTTTTTACATACAGGCTTAATGATTCCCAATGGTTAGCATCATGCTACTCAGCCCCGGTACATCATGGTTGATTTGACCTTGAACGCCAAGCCTTAAGGGAGCGAAAATTAGGTCCTGTCCGAGTCGAACTTTTGACTGTTGATTGGAGTTTGGAAGAAAAATAGGGACTAAAGTATCTTTACCTGATGTTAAGATTTGAGTGGTCGATGCTTCGAGTAAAGTTCCACTAGGAAGATAGGCGACAGATGCTCGCCCTTCACTTGTAACGAAAGTCTCATTTCCTAAATCATAGTAGAAAATCTCTCCACCAATTTTAAAGATGAGATTTGATCCAAAAGATAAGTCACTGCCGATGGAATACATTGGTATTTTAATTTTTTGATCAGTTGAATTATCCGTCGAGTCAGTTGGTGTATTATCAATAATTGCTTTTGAATAAATGGATGCATATCCTAATCCAAACAAGTTTTGAGTTAATCTTGCCTTGGCGAAACCATTTAAGCTGGATTCATTATTTTTTTTACAATCAGATGCTCCTAAATGATTGCAGCCGGTACTTACTCGTGATGATAAGCCGGCCTCGAGGTCAATACTTGTTCCTCCGATTTTCTTGTGAAGCTCTAAGCTAGGCTGGAAAGATAAATATAGGTTACTTTGAGACAAAGTGGAGAGAAAAGTCGGTCTTTCTGATTTGTATAAGGCAAAGCCTCCAGCAATATTAATAAAGTCAAAAAACTTTTTATTTGTTGATAATGCTAGTCCTGTTGTTTGTTCTTTTGTCCCTTGATTAGACTCGGAATAAAATAATCGTACTTTTCCAATATCTTTTATTCCAAGTCCAACTTGATGAATGTCTGGCATAGGGTTGCTACCAAGCATGATCTGATCTTGAGAGCCACCAGTCATTTTATGAAGAGTTAAGCCTAGTTCCGATGGAAGAGTAATCTCTCTGATGTTTTGATCTGAAGTAAGTCTAAACTCAAAGCCAGAAGAGGGAATTTCATTATTTACCTCTAAAGCCTTTACCCCGGTGATCCCAAAAGCCTCGCTTTGAATGTCATAATTGATGATTGTTAAGTTTTTATCTTTTAAATTGGCAATAAGTAATTCTCGATGAGAGGACCCTTTTGTTGTTTGATAACCAATACCATATGAATGTTCTAACCCCATCGCTTTAGCAATTAAAAGACCAGCTTGAACGATGTCTCTGCATACTCCAGCTTTTATATCTACTTCATTAAAAATATTTTGAAATAAAGCATTTTTAATCTGATTTAATGGGACGCTACCGTCAGAGCTAGGGTGATCATCATCGGCTCTGTCATCATCATAATTTTCACTTAGTTGAAAAAGTATGTAGCGCATAAAATTAATTTTTTGTTGATTGTTAAGGCTGCCTGATCTTTTTTTAAAAACATTTAAAAAATCATCGGTTGTTTTTGCTTTTGATGCTTCAACCAGGGTGGCGGCATAAACAACTCTTGGGTATGTAGCTTGATCTTTTGAAATGTTGAAGGCATCAGTAACTGTTCCTACTAGTTCAGTGAAATCTGCGTTTAAAAGCCTTTCCCGTGTTTCACCGGAAATATTTTTTGCCATTAAGCTGATCCACTCATTTGTAGGCGTAAAGCCTAGATTTCTCCCTGGAGCAGGTGTTTGTTTTTCCTTTCGAAATGTAAGGTTAGATTGAAAAAAAATGAAGTATTTATTATTTTTACTTAGGTCAAAAAGTCCAATGTAATCAGCTGCAATAGTTGTTTTTGCTTTAACTTCTGAGTGATTAGCTCTTTTCGTTGTTTCTTGTGAATCACATATTTCACAATCAATATTTCCTACTTTTGTAAATTCTTTTGGGGACTTAATGAAGTCAAGGGTAGAGCTCTTCGCTAAAGAAACTGAAATTAAGTTTAAAAAGATAAAAAATGAAACAAGATACTTCATGCTCGTTGGTACTCCAAGAACAATGCCAGAGAGTTTAAGGATATTCGGCAGTTTAAACTTTCTTTGCTGGACAAATTTTGTTCATGTATATTAAGAAAATTCTAAAAACTAGTGAGTATTTCGATGAAAATTTTAATGATTTTTGCAATGGAAGAGGAAGCCAAAAAAACTGTTGAGCACTTTGAATTCGAACACACTGAAGCAAGCACAAAGCTTTCCTATTGTTTATATAAAAAAGAGATCCATGGCCATGAGGTCTACCTTTCAAGTCTCGGCATTGACAAAAGGTTTAACGTTAACTCTGTCGGTACAATTCCTGCCGCCTTAACCACTTTTGACCTTCTTAAATCACATGATTTTGATTTAGTTATAAACCCTGGCACCGCAGGTGGATTTAAATGCAGGGGAGGGGAAATTGGTGATATTTATCTACCAACAAAAGTTCTTTTTCATCATAGAAAAATTCCAATGGGGCCGTACGAGCCTTATGGACTGGGTAGTTTTACGCCATTTGAAATAAATTCTTTAAAGGAAAACCTAAAGTTCAAAGAAGGTGTTTTCTCGACGAGTGATTCTCTTACTTGTCGTGATGATGAACTTAAATTTTTTAATCACCATGATGTTGTCGTTAAGGAAATGGAAGCAGGTGCGGTCTCATATGTTTGTGAGAAATTCTCTATTCCCTATCTTGGAGTTAAGTCAATTACAGACATCGTTGATGGTAGCCGAGTGACTGCAGAAGAGTTTCTTGAAAACTTGGAAAAAGCCTCACAAAACTTGCAGGAATTTTTAAAAAAGTTACTTGATTATTTTCTTGGCCAAAAAAGGGAGTGATCGGTAATTTTATATAAGTACAAACCTAGAGGTGACATTTATGATTCGGTTATTGATTCAACTATATATTTTAATATTAATTATAAATGCTTTTATAAGCTATGTTCCAAGTTTAAGATCGCAAGATTGGGCGGCCCAAATTAATAAGCTCTCAGAGTTTACCTGTCGCTATATTAGGCCTTATATGCCAAAGGATTTACCGTTTGATATCAGTCCAATCGTAGTGATCATTTTGTTGAATTTGATAATGGCACTTTGGTAATTTGCATCATACTCAAGAAGTGAATAAAATATATTTAGGGCTTAACACTTTGCCCCCAGTCAAGGAAGACAAATGGACTTATCTCAACTTTCAAAAGAGACGATGGAGTTATCTGAGCAAATTGGCTCCAAGCAAATACAACTTTTATTTGATGAGAATTATTTTTGTGATGAAATCTCCCTGGATAACCCTCAAGTTGAAGAGACTGGTCAAATCACAAGAGTTCAAAAGAATGATTCAGTTGCCTCAATAGAAAATAGAGAAAAGCCAGGAGTCGCATTTTTTATCGATGATAGCTCCGGCTCATTTTGCCTGAGAGGAGCTGCTTTTTCCTCCTCTAATGTTTTAGATGACAGAGAAGTTATGGAAGCTGCGAATCATCGTTTTCAAAGAGCTGAGACAATACATTGGTTTTCTTGTGAGAGTTTCTCTAAGGCTCAAGTAATTGTTGACCAGATGATGAATCGAAGGTTTCCTTTCGAGGATGGCGCTATTTGCAATATATCTGACCCTGGAGCAAGCTGGTGGGTTCATCGTGAAGACAATTGTTTAAAAATCTATTTTAAATCAATGGGGAGAAAAGAAGAGTTTCAAAAAATTGGCCCCCTAGGAGATTCTGAAGTTGCTAAGTTTAGGTGGGTAAAAGCATCAACTTTCTTTTCTAAGATAGATAAAAATACCTCTCTTCAATGCGAGGAAAATTGTATTTCTATTAATCTGTCTAAAGACTTAGGTGATAATCAAGTATTAAGATCGTTTGAGGCACTGTTTAACTTCGGGGAAAACCGATTTAAAGGTGAATCTTTCGATCAAAACCTAGAGCATAAAACGCTTTATCTATACTTATCAGAGCTAGCGGCTATCAGAAAGTTTTGGATTAAGGTAGAGCAGATACTTTTGACCGCTAAAAAATAAAAAATATTTTTTCTATAATATTTAGTTACAGGAAGTAACTAAATAACTAAACAGACAGGAAGTTTGTTGTGCAATATTTCAATAACCAAGCAGAACAGTCTGACTCTACTGTAACTAATAGTCGACTACAAAAAGCGATCGAAAGAAATCGTGCCCGGATGCAAAAAAAAGAGGGCATCTCTCCCATGGCATCAAATCAACCCTTGAGAGGAGTTCCAGTATCTCGTCGAAGCCTTCCAAGCTCAAGAAATTCTCTTAACTCAACGACTCCTCAAAGAAAAACGTGGAGTAGGAACGAATCTGACAAGTCGGTTGAAAATCGATTAGAGAAACTTCGTCAAAAAAGAGCACTACGGAAGACAAAGTCCTCTTCTGTTAAAAAAACGGTGAAAGTTTCATCTAGTTTCTCTATTAATAAAATATCCTTGAAATCTTTTGTTTTTGGTTCAGATGATCGACCAACTTATCTTAAATGGGTAACAAAAGTATCCTGGCTAGGGCTACTAGCTTTTTTTACTCATGTTTGTTTTGGGTCAAGAGGAATCGTCGAGTATTGCAGCCGAGTTCAAAATCTCAACTCAATTAAAAAAGAAACGATTGTTTTGAATGAGGAGAACAATGCCTTGGTGTATGAAATCAATCAAATAGAAAATAGTTCAACCTTTCAAAAAAAAGTTGTTAGAGATTATCTTGGCTATATCTCCAAAGATGAATACCTTATCATATTTCCTGAGACATCTTTACTTTAATAATTGAAACTTATCTCCTGGGCTTAATGAAAAGATTAATGGGTTCTCAGCAGGAATTTCTATTACATACTTTGCTGGAAAGGATTTTGTTCTATAGATCATAGGTGGTTCTTTTCTTCCAGGATGTGCGGAGGCTTTCTTTTCGACGTGCTTCACGGATAGATTTTCATCTAAGAAAATGATCGCAAGGTCAAAATATGTATCAGGCATCCAAAAGCTTCGAAGACCAACTTCTTTGTAAATAAAGATTGCTCCTTGATTTGTTTTTAGTTGTTTTCTTTTTATGCCACTTAACCCCTTCATTTGCGATTCCATACTTCTGAAGGGCTTGAGCTCAAAGATAGTGCCATTTTTATCTTTAAGGTAGACGATTTCCTCATTACTTTTAAGAAAATAGTCGATTTTATCGGGCTTTCTGGCCAGCTCTTGGGGAAACCCTATGGCCGGAAAATAGAATAAGATGTAGAAGATCAAGCAGTATTTTATTATCATTACTTAATTTTAATGAAGAGGAATTATTTATGGCAAATCCAGAGATCGGACTGATGAGAACACACAAATGTGGAGAGTTGAGGAAAGATCATACAGAGCTTGAAGTAAGCTTGTGTGGCTGGGTTAATAAGTACAGAAATCTTGGGGCCCTTCATTTTATTGACCTAAGAGATAAGTCAGGTTTAGTGCAGTTAAGTTTTGAGCAGTGGCTAAATGAAGGAGGGGACTTAAGTGTATTTAAGAAAACCTCTCATGAGACCGTAATTAAAATTGCTGGTAAGATCCGTGTTCGGCCGGAAAGTGCTGTCAATAAAGAGATACCTACTGGAGAAATAGAGGTGTCTGTAACAGAGATAAAAATTTTAAGTGAGGCTGATAGACATCAATTACCATTTCTTCCAAATGCTTTAAACAAAGCAACGGAGGATCTAAGACTAAAATATAGATACCTTGATTTGAGAACAAACCGATTGCAGAAAATGCTCTCGATTCGTTCAAAGGCATACCAAAGAGCAAGAAGTTTTTTACACAATAATGAGTTTGTTGAAGTAGAGACTCCAATTTTGTACAAGTCGACACCCGAGGGAGCAAGAGATTATATTGTTCCAAGCAGGGTGAACCCTGGAAAAGTTTATGCTCTTCCTCAATCACCTCAAACGTTAAAACAACTTTTAATGGTTGGTGGAACAGATAGATACTTTCAAATTACAAAATGCTTTAGAGATGAAGACTTAAGGATTGATCGTCAGCCTGAATTTACTCAAATTGATATAGAGGCTAGCTTTTGTGAACAAGAGTACGTGAGAGAGCTAGCTAGTGGCTTAATGAATAGTATTTTTGAAGGGGAAGAGGTTTCCTTTAAGACGATGACTTTCAAAGAGTCACTAGATAAGTATGGTTCTGACAAACCAGATACTAGATTTGGCCTAGAGCACTCTAGCTTTACTGAACTTTTTATTGAGAGCTCATTTGGCCTATTCCAAAAAATCTCCACAGAGGGTGGATTAGTAAAAGGATTATTTTTACCAGACTCTCTGGCCCAAATGGCAAGGAAAGACTTGGATAGTTTAACTAAAGTTGTTGAACCATATGGCGGGAAAGGAGTTGCATTTTTCAAAGTAGATGGAGAAGAAACATCTGGAGGAATAAGTAAATTTATAACCTCAGAGCATTTATCTACTTTTAAAAAGTTTCAAACAGAAAATAAAGGTGTTTGGCTTTTTAGTGCAGATCTAAAGCATTCAGTTGCACACGCCTGCCTCGATGCTGTTCGGAAGCACTTGCGTGATAAGTACTCTCTTGCTGAGGATCGATATGACTTTCTTTGGATTGATGAGTTTCCACTATTTGAATTTGATGAAGCCGAAAATAGGTTAGTGGCCATGCATCACCCATTTTCAATGCCATCCAAAGAAGCTTTAGAGACATTTATGAATGGGTCACTTTCCGATGTTAAAGACCTTACTGCTGATTGCTATGATGTTGTTTGTAATGGTTATGAAATAGCAAGTGGCTCAATCAGAATTCATGACCCTAAAGTTCAATCGAGAATGTTCGAACTACTTGGTTTTTCTAAAGAAGAAATGCAAAGGCAATTTGGTTTCTTTATCGAAGCCTTAAACTATGGCACACCTCCTCATGGTGGGATTGCTTTTGGTATGGACCGGTTGATGATGCTTTTAGCAAAAACAGAGAATATAAGAGATGTCGTCGCGTTTCCAAAAACGACCTCAGCTTCAGACCTTATGGCCGATGCTCCTTCTCTCCCCGGTGAGGAACAGCTTGAGGAACTCAATTTATCTTGGCTAAAAAAGGAATAGCCTTTAGGCAGCAATTTTATTTTTCACTGAGTAGTAGCAATAGCTTTGATGAGTTTTTGAGATATAGTCAGCAAGGCTCAGATTGTTTTTGTTTATTAAAGGGATTAAAAATAAAAAAAATCCAAGTTTAAAACAAATGTAATTTGCACAACTTCTTTGAATACTGCTCCATGCTGATATTTGTTTTAGTGAAAAATTACTATTGTTTATCGATCCAATTCCAACAATTTGCTGTCCAATAGTTTTTCCTTGGAAGATATAATTCATGGTGAAAAAGTAAAAAAGATAAAAAAAAGAAAGATTAATTTTAAGAGCAGTAAAAAATCCGTCCCAATTCATTATTAAGTCTTGATGGACGTACTCATTGTAAAAAATAAAAAAATTTAAGTGAGTAAAAATTGAAAACGAAAAAATAAGGCCATGATCAATTAAGCATGATTTTGCCCTTGCAATGATAAAGGGAGCGATTCTTTTTTTTTGATAGCCAACACGCATAAGGCTTTATCGGCTAATCATTAATAAGGTAAATAGTAATTTTTTTTTAAATAAAAATAATTGATGCTTACTGCAACTGATCCTGTAGTTCTTTGATTTTAAGAAGGGATTCCACTGGAGTAAGGTTATTGATATTTAGTGATTTAAGTTTCTCAATTGTTTCTTCAATATATGGTGAACTTTTTTGATCATTTTCACGCTCTGGATCTTTATTAAAGTCAAAGAAAGTTAATTGATTTGAAGACTCTTTAGAGACACTTTTTTCTTTTTCGAGTTGGTGGAGTATGTTCGTTGCCTCAATAAGAACACTTTTGGGAAGGCCAGCCAGTTTTGCGACATAAATTCCAAAACTTTGGTTGGCCCCTTGTTCTATCAGTTCGTATAGAAAATCAACGCGTTCCCCTACTTTTTTTGTTCTGACAGTAAGGTTTTTTGATGTTGGAAGCTTTTCGACGACATCAATTAGTTCGTGGTAATGAGTGGCAAATAGAGTTCGGCATTTTATTTTACTATTGAAGTAATTCACAAGACTCCAGGCAATACTAAGGCCATCATAAGTAGATGTTCCTCTACCAATTTCATCTAAAATGACCAAAGAGTTTTGGGTTGCATGTCTCGTGATCTCAGCTGTTTCAGACATTTCAACCATAAAAGTAGATTGTCCTTGTTGAATGTTATCACTTGCTCCAAGCCTACTGAAAATAAAGTCACTTAAGCTTAAACTTACTTCCTTTGCAGGAACAAAGGAACCAATTTGGGTTAAGAGTTGAATGATCGCCACTTCTCTCATTACAGTTGTTTTACCTGCCATGTTTGGCCCAGTGATTAGTCCAAAAAAACAATCTTTAGATAGATTTAAGTTATGGGTAGTAAAGCTTTCACCAATTATTTTTTTTATTAATGGATGCCAAGCACCTTGCATATTAAAGTGTTGCTTCTCATCTGTGATTGTCGGCTTTGACCAAGAGTTTGTATAAGCAACAAAGGCAAGGGACTGTAAAATATCAATTTCTTCTATAAGAGCACACAGTTTAATTACTTTCGAAGAGTTCATCTTAAGGTTTTCAATAGAAGACTTTAATATTTCTCTTTCAACTTCTTGTAGTCTATCTCTTGCAAAAGCAGAGTCCTTATCAAGTTTATCTAATTCCTCTGTCGTATACCTTTCGGAATTTACGAGGGTTTGTCTTCTTGTAAAAAAACTGGGAGCTTTGTCAGAGTGGGTTTTTGAAACCTCAATGAAGTGTCCATGTATATTGTTATGTTTAATTTTTAGCTTAGGAATGTCCGTTATTGATAAATATTTTTTTTCAAGTTCATCAAAAGATTTCTCCGAGTTTTCGGATAACTCCCAAAGTTGATCGCGCTTTGTATTAAGGCCAGGTTTTATCAAGTTTCTTTTTTCAATTGATGCTGAAGGTTCAGGGTTAAAAGTATCCAAAAATTCTTTTGCTAAAGTTTTAAGATCCTTAATGTCAGAAGCTTTGATCTGATGGGACAAATGTTTGTTTAGCTCAGAGGAGGAAATTAAGTCTTTTAGTAAAATAAACGAATCATAAGAGTGTCCAAACGCTATTAGGTCATGGGAGGAAGCCTTACCAAGAGTTGCTTTGGTGAGAATTCGTTCAAGGTCTCTGATATTTCCTAAATGAACCCTTGCACTTTCCAAAACATCACTTTTATTAATTATATTATCAATAAACTGTTGACGCTTTTGTATCTCAGATTTTTCTTTTAAAGGATGAAGAAAGATTTTTCGTAATTGCCTTTTTCCCATAGATGTTTTGGTTTGGTCACATAGCCCAAGCAGGGAAGATTTCTTTAGGCTTGCATCTTTTGGGATAATTTCAAGTCCCTCTAGTGTCTGAGTTGAGACTTTTAGGTGGTTTTCTGTAGAGATATACCTAAATTCTTCCAAGTGATTTACTTCGATGTCACCTTGGGTATTTCCAAAGTAATTAGTTAGGCCACACAGGGACTTTTTTAAACAATTACTTTTTTTTATAATTTTGTCTTGTTCATAGTTTGGGATGAATTTTTTTAGCTGATGGTCACCATTAATTGGGTGGAAATAATCTTCCGATAAAATATTTCTTAAGATCCCTAATTGATCTATGCAGGACTCAATTTCATTGTCCCTGGCGAATTGTCCGGGATAGACGATGATTTCTTTAGGTAAATACTTTCCAAGAAGATTTAAAAATTCCTGTTTAGGCTGATTGTCGAATCCAAAGAATTTTCCTGTAGAGAAATCAATAAAGCTAACGCTAAAAAAATCCTCTATTGAGTAAGCGCTACAAAGGTAGAAGTTTTGAGTGTGATCAGCTTGATTTAGATCATAGGGGATTCCAGGGCTAACCACTTGTGTTACTGCTCTTTTTACAATTCCAATAGCATCTTTTGGGTCCTGAACCTGTTCACAGATTGCCACTCTTTTTCCTGCTGACGTGAGTCGATCAACATAGTTTGGTGCTGCGTGATGGGGAATACCGGCCATGGGCACAGGCGTGTCTCCGATTTTACCTCGGTGAGTTTGGGCAATATTTAGTATTTTTGCCAATGTCATAGCATCTTCAAAAAATACTTCATAAAAATCTCCCATTCTAAAAAGAACTATCTTATCTTTGTTTTCTTTTTTGATTTCAAAATATTGTTTCATCATTGGAGTGAGCTTTGCGCCATTTTTTACGAGGTTATCTAATGTATCTAAAGACATAACTTACTCCAAAAGGTAAAATTATTAGGGCGATGAAGACTATCATGACGGTTTTTCTATCGTAAAGTTCACTGGAGGAATTAGCTTTGGATGCAGTGCGAAAAATGACGATTTCTATTTCTATTTTTTTTATTTTTTGCGTTTCCGTTGTTTTAGTCTCTGACAATTTAGACTATTTAAAGCAAACATTTGGCGTCAATAAGCCCCTGGGAGTGACTAAAGAGGTTTCTCAAGAGTTCATCGGAGCGGTGTTTTTCTCTGTTGACCAGCGTAATCAGCCAATGGAGGTTAACTCTATAAAAGTAATCATTAACAATACTGACGGAAAGATTTTTCTTGAGAAGCCCTTTGGTAGTATTTGGTCATCTCGTGAAAATGTTACTTACAAAGGTGATCGCGGAGAGGTTATCCCACTTAAAGACCAGATAAACCTGTTTGGAAGCGTTAAACTTGAAAAGCCTGATCTCAAAATTACCGGCGATGAAATGATGATTTTTCAAGCGAGAGAAAAGGCCTTTTTGAAAGAGTCGGTTAAAACGAGAGTAAGAACAAAAAAAGGAAATCACGTTAAAATTGAGTCAAGGGATGCATTCTTTGATGGGAAAGATGGGATTGTTCGTTATGAAAAAAGTATTCGGGGAAAAATTAGTTTTAATAATAAAAGCTTCAGCTCTCCGATGTTAATTCAATCGGAAAAGCTTGATTACCATATAAACTCCGGAAAAATGTTACTTAATGAGAATGTGAAAATAGACAGAGAGAATGTTCGTCTTAAGGCTCAAAGAGGAAGTATTTTTTTAAATAATGAAAGTAAAAAAGTGAGCTATTTTGAGCTTAATGATGATGTTCGATTTTCAGAAACTTTTATCGCCTCAAATGGGATAAGTGTTTTAAGAACAGGTTTATCCCAAAAGCTTGAAGGATTTGGGTTTGACAGAAAACTTGTTTTTAGTGGCTTCCCAAAAATTAAACAACTAGACGATTTGATTCAAGGAAATAAAATAGTCATAAGAGAGGCAAACGAATTAGTCGAAATCATAAATACAAATTCAAAATTTAAATTTAATAAGTAGAGGAAAGTATGGAGAACCTTGAGGTTGAGGCAAAAAATATTTGTAAAACTTATGGCGATAGAAAGGTAGTTAAGAATGTAAGCCTGAGCGTTAAAACTTCAGAGGTCGTAGGTCTTTTAGGGCCAAATGGAGCAGGTAAAACAACCTCATTTTATATGATTGTTGGTCTAGTTAAAGCAAACAGTGGATCAATACATCTAGGAGATAAAAATATAACAGCTGATCCTCTTCACAAAAGAGCGATAAGTGGTATTGGTTATCTGCCCCAGGAAGCTTCAGTTTTTAGAGATCTCACGGTTCGAGAAAATATTCTCGCTGCTGCTGAGGTAAAAAGATATTCCAAAAGTGAAAAGAATAGAGTGGTGGACCAACTACTCGAAGACTTTAATCTAAAAACTATTTATAAATCTTTAGGTCGAGCACTTTCGGGTGGGGAAAGAAGAAGAGTTGAGATTGCGCGCGTTCTTGCTTTAAACCCTAAATTTATTTTATTGGATGAACCGTTTGCAGGAGTCGATCCTTTAGCGGTTATTGATATACAAAAGATCATCAAAGCCCTTAAAAATAGAGGGATTGGTGTATTAATTACTGATCACAACGTAAGGGAAACGCTTGGAATTGTCGATAGGGCTTATATCCTGAGTCAAGGTGAGATTCTTGCACAAGGAACTCCTGAGGAAATACTGCAAAATGAGCAGGCAAGAAAGTTTTACTTAGGAGAAAATTTTAAAATGTAGAAAAGTAAGGAAGAAAATGGCCGTTAAATTATCCCAAAGCATGAAACAAACTCAGGGGATGATGATTACCCCTCAGCTGCAGCAAGCGATCAAAATGTTGACGCTTACACACTTGGAGATGACGAATGTAATAGCCAAAGAGATGATTGAAAATCCAATGCTTGAAGAGCTGGACCCAAACGAAACACTTAACCCCGCGGATAATAAACTTGAAAAAATAGAAAGTGAAAATGCAGAAGCCAAGGCTGAAAACTTTGACGAAACCCCTATATTTGAAAAAGATGATTTTGATTGGGGGAAATATTTAGACCATTTTAATTCAAATAGTGCACAATCAGCACCATCGATGGTTTCAAGAGACCCTGATGAGCAGTTTAATTACGAAAATGTCGTCAGCGGCTCAAAAGACTTAAAGGACCACCTCTTAGAGCAAATTGGTGTGGAAAATTATCCAAAATATATTTTTTCTGTTGCGGACGCAATTGTTAACAACTTGAACCCTAGTGGTTACCTGGAACTTTCTAAGGATGAAATTCTAAAAGAACTTGATGTTTCCAAAGATGAGTTTGATGAGACTCTTGAAATTATTTTAAGACTAGATCCCATCGGGTGTGGCTCAAGCTCTCTTGAGGAGTGCTTATTGAATCAAGCTCGAATACTTGGTTATCACTCAGACCTACTAAAGGATTTGATCCTTCATCACTTACCCAGAATTAAAAACAAACAATTTGATAAAATTTCAGAGGAGACAGGCAAGGAGAAGGAAATAATTTTTTCAGCAATAGAGTTACTTAAAGAACTCAATCCTAGGCCAGGGCTTTCTATTGCCGGGGAGGAAACTCAATTTGTTGTGCCTGATATATTTGTTCAAAAAGTCGGAAAAGAGTTCGTCGTTCAGGTTAATGATGATGGAATTCCAAGACTTAAAATTAATCAACTTTATCAAAAGATGCTGAGCAACGCGAACCTTGGAGATGAAGAGTCTAAAAACTACTTTCAAGAAAAAATGAAATCAGCTTTTTGGCTATTAAAATCAATTCAAAATAGACAAAAAACAATTCATAAAGTCGCTAAGTGCATTGTTTCTAGGCAGCAAGAATTTTTTCACAAGGGAGCTCTATTTTTAAAGCCCATGATCTTAAAAGATATAGCCGATGAAATAGGAATGCATGAGTCTACCGTTTCTAGAGTGACAAATAATAAATTTATGCACACGCCAATAGGAGTGTTCGAACTCAAATACTTTTTTAATGCAGGTTTAGGTGGAAAAGCTGGCGGAGTAGATATCTCAAACGAAGCCTTGAAAGTTAAACTAAAAAAGATTATTGACTCAGAGAACCCTCTGAAGCCTTTTTCTGATCAAAAGCTATCAACCCTTTTAAGTCAAGACGATATAAAAGTCGCGCGAAGAACTGTTGCTAAGTACAGAGAAATGCTTGGTATTGAATCTTCTTCAAAAAGAAAAAAGAGAGCATAATCTTTTTATCCAGACATGCCGATAACTCTCAAAGAGGTAAACATCGACGAAGGAGTTGAGCAGTATGAAAGTGACGATCTCATTTCGACACATCAAACACACTAAAAAACTAGATGGAAAAATTAAGGAGAAATCAGAAAAATTAAGTAAGTTTCTTGAGGGAAAAACAACTTTGAAATGGTCATGTCATTATGATGACGGTCATTACTACACAGAAACAACTTTAATTGGGCCTAAGTTTGAGTACCATAGCCATTCATCAGCAGAAAATATTTATAAATCTATAGAGCTTGCTTTTCAAAAAATTCAGCGTCAGCTGCAAAAAAGAAAAGAGAAATGGAGAAACAAAATGCATACCAGGCATAATGACTTGGAAATAATGGACCCTGAAGCTGCGTGGTCAGAGCTTGAGGAAGAAAACTATAGAGAGGCTAGTTAGCCATTTAGACTACCAAGAAATTCTTTTACTGAAGCTCGAGCAGCACTATAGTGTTTTTGCTCGAGCTTCAGTCCTTTTGAGATAACCCTAATTTCTTCACATTCAAGATTATCAACATTTCCATCACTTGCAGCAACGAGGAAAAGTGACTTAAGTAGGCAATACCTTTTCTCTTTTGAAAAGTAGTCGCATAAAGGGCCGGTATATCTATGATTTTCAACGCCACTTAGTATTTTTGTTTGCTTAATACTTAGTTCGGTAACTTGATTTGCAAGGGTTGGCGTAAGCTCTAGTTCTTTTTCTAGAATTTGCTTTATTGCTTCATTTTCATCCGTTGATATATCTAAATCTACAAATGCGACTCTGCATAACAGACCGCTAATACATGTGTATTTTACTGTTTCCTGGTCAGATAGATCAGGAAAAGATTTTTTTATTTCGTTTTCCAAATTTCCAGTTTTTGATGACTTAGAGTCTTCGGAAGGAGATAAAGATTTGAAAAAACTTAATAAAGACATTAGACAACCCTTGATTTTATATAAATTGAACCCATGTTTCATTATATAATGATCATGTCTCTTTCGAAACCTGATTTATTATATTTTTGTTAGCTATAAAGTAGAGGTTATGCATGTCATCAGAGCACTTAGATGAAGATGTGGATGTTGTAGAAAAAAGTACAGCGAGGACTAAAAAGGCGAAGAGGTTTAAGGTTCTTTTACATAATGATGATTACACAACGATGGAGTTCGTCATTTCAGTTTTAGAAAGAATCTTTTTCAAATCGAAGGAAGAGGCGAAAGAAATAATGCTTACAGTCCATGAAAAAGGTGTAGGTATTTGTGGGGTATTTGTTCATGAGGTGGCAGAGACTAAAGTTAAAAAAGTTGAGATTCTTGCCAAAAAAGAAGGTTTTCCTCTCAAGGCAACAATTGAGGAAGAATAAGATAAAAGGATTAATGTAATGATTGGCCAGCGTTTAGAGTTTACAATAAATAAGGCAATTAAAAGGGCCAATGATTTAAAGCATGAGTTTTTAACTCTTGAAAATGTATTGCTTTCATTAATCGATGACAAAGAGGTGTCTGGTGTCCTGGAGAATTGCGGTGCGAACACAATAGAAATCAAAGATGAACTAGATACTTATTTAAACGATCAAGAAAACTTTAGTATTTTAAATGATTCCCAAATTGATATTTTGTCGAAAAAGCATTTTGTCGATGAGAATTTAAGAGAACTTGCAGGTAAAAATGGAATTAGGTATCAGCCTGAGCTTAGCTTGGCGCTGCAAAGGGTAATTCAAAGAGCGGCAATGCACGTTCAAAGCGTCGGAAAAACTTCAATTAAAGGAGTCAACTTATTGGTAGCTCTTTTTCAAGAAGAAAAAAGCTTCGGTATAGCACTTCTTAATGATAAAGGTGTAACGAGGTTAAAAGTTTTAGAGCAGGTTGCACACTCACTTGATCGGGCGATTAACACTGAGCCTGTCGAGGTAGATGACCAGGTCGAGAACTCAAAGCAACCTAAAAAAGACTCTCTTCTTGATCAATTTGGCACAAATTTAATGGAATCGGCTAAAGACGGAGAAATTGACCCTCTCATTGGAAGAGAAGTTGAAATTTCCAGGGTTCAAGAAATACTTTTAAGGCGCAGAAAAAACAATCCTTTGATTGTAGGTGACGCAGGGGTCGGAAAAACAGCTTTAGTGGAAGGGTTTGCACTTCAAATATTTAAAGGAGCCTGCCATGAGTTCTTTAAGGATCTAATTATTTACTCTTTAGACATCGCGACCGTTTTAGCCGGGGCAAAGTTCAGAGGTGACTTTGAGCAGCGCTTAAAAGGTATCCTTGAGTCAGTCGTTAAGTCGAAAAAAGATGGTAAGGAAATCATCTTATTTATTGATGAAATTCATACCATAATGGGAGCAGGTGCGACTGGAAGTGGGACAATGGATGCTTCGAATTTATTAAAACCATATCTTAGCTCTGGAAAGATTAGGATTATTGGCTCCACTACTTATGAGGAATATAGAAAGTTTATAGAAAAAGACGCAGCGTTCAGAAGACGTTTTCAAAAAATAGATATAGATGAGCCTTCAGCTGATGAAGCGGTAAAAATTCTTCAGGGAATAAAAGGCACGCTCGAAGATCATCACGGTATCAAAATTTCAAATAAAGTAATTAATGCTGCTGTAAATTTATCTAAGAAATACCTTTTCGATAAGAAGTTACCTGATAAGGCAATAGATATTATTGATGAGTCTTGCTCAGCTAAAAAGCTATCAAGTAAAAATGGAAAAGCTTTGACTCTAATGGACCTTGAAAAAGTTGTGTCTAAATTGTCCGGTGTTCCGACACAATCCATTAATAATGATGAAAAAAAGGTATTAAAAAGTTTAAAAAAGAACCTGAAATTACTCATTTATGGGCAAGATCATGCGGTTGACGCTATTTGTGAGTCGATTTTGGTTTCTCGCTCTGGACTTGGAAATGAAAACAAACCAATTGCGAGTTTTCTTTTTTCCGGCCCCACAGGTGTTGGTAAAACAGAGCTAACTAAACAACTTGCGACTTTACTGGGGAATCAATTTATTCGATTTGATATGTCTGAGTATATGGAGAAACACTCCGTCTCAAAACTTATAGGGGCTCCTCCTGGATATGTTGGGCACGATCAAGGAGGTCTTTTAACTGATAAAGTTAATAAGAATCCGTATAGCGTAATTCTCTTAGACGAAATTGAAAAAGCTCATCCAGATATTTACAATATTCTTTTACAAGTTATGGATAACGGCACTTTAACTGACTCGCTGGGTAGAGTGACTAATTTTAGAAATAGTATTCTGGTTTTTACGACAAATGCAGGGGCCGCAGAGTCTGAAAAAGGTATTATTGGTTTGGGAGAGGTTGTTAGTAAGGGAAGCTTTAAGGCTGACAAAGTCCTAAAGAACTTTTTTTCTCCCGAATTTAGAAACCGGTTAAGTGGAATAGTTCGTTTTAATTCTTTAGAAAAAGATCAAATGGTAAAAATTGTCGAAAAATTTATCTTTGAAGTACAAGCAAGGCTCGAATCCCAAGGAATTTCTCTCGATATTGGAAATAACGTAATAAAGCACCTGGCTGAAGTTGGGTTTGATCCAAAAATGGGAGCGAGACCTCTTGAAAGATGTATTTTAGAAAAAATTTCTACTCCAATTTCAAAAATATTGATCGATTTAGATGATAAAAAATCTAAAAAAGTTGCAAAAGTTACTTTGGAAAACGAAGAAATAATTGTTTCAATTATCAAAAATTTACAAAAATAGCCTCAAAAAGTTGTCTTTTCCTCTGTTAGAAGTGCTATCAGAGGAATTTTTTTCTTATTAATTTATAAAAAAATAACTAAAAATTGCCTCATTTTTTATAAGATTTCGCTAATAATTTTATAAATATTAAAAAAAAGAAAGCTTTTTTCAAAGTAGCTGTTTTACTGAAACGCTGATTAGTAAGACGCTTGGAAGATTTTAATTTTTTTTGAAAACAAAAAACGTTCGATCATGAAAAAAAAAGCTAAAGTTTATTAAAGTTTAAAACGATTCATAAGTAGTTAGAATCTATCTTTTTTTGTTTGCGTTGAAATAAAAAGTTGATTATTCTTAAACGGAAGTACTGAAAACTTAGGAGGACCTTAAATGGTAGCAAAGAAAAAAGCAACGAAGAAAAAAGTTGCAAAGAAAAAGGTAGCAAAAAAAGCTACAAAGAAAAAAGTTGCTAAGAAAAAAGTTGCGAAAAAAGCAACAAAAAAGAAAGCAACAAAGAAAAAAGTAGCTAAGAAAAAGGTTGCAAAGAAAAAGGTAGCAAAGAAAGCTACTAAAAAGAAAGCAACTAAGAAAAAAGCTACAAAAAAGAAAGCTACAAAGAAAAAAGCTACAAAGAAAAAAGCTACTAAAAAGAAAGCTACAAAGAAAAAAGTAGCTAAAAAAGCGAAGAAAAAAGTAGCTAAAAAGTCTACAAAGAAAAAAGCTGCTAAGAGAAAAGTCGCTAAGAAAAAGTAATTTAGTTTACTTAGCTTAAGTTTAAGGCCCCGGTTTCATACCGGGGCCTTTTTTTATTTCAACCTGCATTTACAACTAAATAGCTCGCTGATAGTGTGACGCGCGAAATAAGCTTGTATTAACAACATGTAACTTATTGAAAAGAGGTATTTAGTGGAAACTGGTCTTGGGATCCGTCAGCAAAATCTAAAAGAGTCTGTAACTATTAACCCTGAAACTAATGAGAGAGTTGTAAAAAAAGGAGACCTTGAGTTTCCATCTCGAAAAGTTTGGATGAAAACGTTTGGTTGTCAGATGAATCACCACGATTCGGAGAGGATCTTACACCACCTTAAAGACTTAAATTTTTCAGAAACAAAAGAATTGGATGAAGCAGACCTTGTATTATTCAATACTTGCGCTGTTAGAGACCTATCAAATAATAAGTTTTACTCGCAATTAGGTGAAATTAAACACGCAAAAAAGAAAAAAAACGGACTTGTTGTGGGAATTGGCGGATGCGTCGCTCAAACAGAAGGTAAAGAATTAGTAAAAAAATACGACCACCTAGACTTTGCTTTTGGAACAGATGTTATCGATTCAATTAATGACTTAGTTTTTAGAGTATACGCGGGTGATAGTAAGTTTACGATTAACTCATGGGACAGAAGCGAGAACTTTAGTATTGAAACAAAAGTGTCTCACGAGTCTCCTCAAGCCTTTGTTAATATTATCAAAGGATGTAATAAATATTGCTCATATTGTATTGTTCCCTACACTAGAGGAAAAGAGCGCTCCCGTCTTAAAAATGAAGTTGTTGAAGACGTTAGAAAGCTTGTCGAGTATCAAGGTGTTCAAGAAGTTATGCTTCTTGGCCAAAATGTTAACTCTTACGGCAAAGACAATGGAGAATCACTAGCCGAGTTATTAATTGATCTTGATCAAATTAATGGCCTTGAGCTTGTTCGATACACTACTTCTCATCCATATGATGTTTCTGATGAACTTATTGCTGTCCACGGTTCGGCAAAAAAACTTTCTAAGCATCTTCATTTACCAGTTCAGTCTGGATCAAACACTGTTCTAGAAAGAATGTTAAGAGAATATACTGTTGAACATTACTTAGGGCTTCTTGAAAAACTAAGAAAGGCCCAACCCGATATCGTTCTATCGACTGACATTATTGTAGGTTTTGTTAATGAAACAGATGCTGAATTTCAAGCAACCCTTGATATGCTAGATGCTGCACAATTCGATTCGATTTATAGTTATGCTTATTCCCTTAGAAATAAAACGAGAGCTTCTAGGATGGTTGATCATTTAACTGATGATGTTCGAGGAGAAAGGTTAAGGTACCTGCAGAAATACCAATTAGGCATTCAAGCGAAGATTAGGGCAAAGCTTCCAGAGACAGAGCACAGAGTTCTTGTTGAGGGATTTGGAACAATGGGTGGTGTAAAAAAATGGAAGGGAAGGACAAATTGTAATCGTGTCGTTCATTTTCTCCCAGAGTCTGAGGAGCAAAATCTAAAATGGAACTGGGTTGATGTAAAAATTACTTCTGCAACAGCACTTTCTTGTCAGGGAGAGCTTAAAAGTATCCATGGCAGAAGAGTGCTGCACTAAGGGGAAAAATAATCCAATTTCTTTAGATCTCATTGCTATTTGATATCTTTTAGTTAGTGAGGACCTTTTTTTTATTTTTTATAATTATTTTTCCTGGACTTAGTTACAGCGTAACTGAGTACGAGTTTAATTATAACTATGAAAAACAAGTCTACGGAATTGAAAGAGAGAATTTACAAGTTGGTCGCAATGGCTCCATTGATATTTCTTATTATCTAACTGGCTACACAGCAGTAGAGTTTGGCTATGGGCGGGGAAAAGTAGAAACCTATATTGACTCAAGTGTAGATGGAACAGTTGATGGGGTTGTGGTCGTAAAACAATATACTCTTCTTGAAGAGGAGAATTACAGGGTCTCACTAAAGCAAGCATTAGCTCCACCTTCCTCATGGGTTAGGCCTTTTTTAAGTTTGGGCTATGCAAACCAGAAGCTTACTAATCAGATAAAGTACGACCTTAAGTCTGGTGATACAGTTTTTTCAATTCTAGGTGACCCTGAGGAGAGTGAAAACGATTCTGTATTTGGTAGTTTTTCTTTATCTTTTGGGGTTTCAAGAGCATTCTCCGTAACTACATCAGTGCAAACTATATTTCCCGCATTTGAGTGGAATAAGGCTAAAGATTCTTTAAAGTATTTTGCGGGAGTCTCCTTTTTATTGTGAACATAATACTAATCTTTATGATGGTTTTTTTTTTTAGCTGCTCAAGGCTAAGTTATTTGACTCAGCAGGCTCCAGAACAAATTAAGTTGATGATATCTGGAGAGGAAAACGAAGAGCTCATAAAGGGTAATAAAGTCTCTGAAGACATAAAAAGAAAATTACGATTAATTAGAGACAGCAAAGCGTATTTTGAAAAAACTCTTGGTGTTGATACAGGTAGTACATATGAGAAAACGATTCTTCTTAACCGAGAAGCTGTTTCGTACTTGGGGATAAGGTCGAAAATAAATAAAATTAGTTCAATTAAAGAATGTTTCCCAATCTTTGGTTGCTTTCCTTACTTAGGATTTTTCAATAAGTCAGAGGGAGAGTCGTTTTTAGCATCTCAAGAAGGAAATATTTCAACATACTTAAGACCTGTTTACGCCTATAGCTCTCTTGGTAAATATTCTGATAGAGTGCTCTCTCCTTTTTTTAGATTCTCAGACAGAAACCTTGCGGAGCTTATATTTCACGAGCTTTTTCACCATGTCCTTTTTATAAAAAGTGAGGTTACTGTAAATGAAAACCTTGCAACTTTCTTTGCGAAGTTAATGGCGAATCAATTCTTTAAAGAAGATGAGGCTTTGTTTGTAAAAAACAGCAGAAAAAAAAATATAAAAAAGAAAAAAAGAGTTTTACTTGTAGAAATGATTAAAGGCTTAAATAAAGATGATTTATTTCGAAGCATTAATTCGAAAAAAGAGTCTCAATCCTACATACAAAAACAAATAGAACAATTGAATGAACAAATTAAGATGGATTGCGAGAATATTGGGTACTCAAACTGTTTATTTCGGCCGTTAAAGTGGAATGCGGCTAGATTAAGTGAGTACCATACATATCAATCAAAACAAGGGTTCTTTGAAGAGCTTTACAATCGTAAATTTAGAAATTTGAAATCGTTTTTTGATTACCTCGTATTAAATTATAAAGATTTTCAAAAAACACCTGGTAAAAAAACCTTTATAGAGTACTTAAAGTCAAGATAGACTGCCTTTATGAAGCATTTTATATTAATCGACCCGCTAGAGAAACTTACCCTCAAAAAAGACAGTACGCTTTTGTTTGCGAAGGCCCTCGTTGATGGTGGAGGTGAAGTATTTTTTCTTTTTCCTAATAATTTCGTCATCACTACATTAAACACCTCTCTAGAAGTCCACATTCCCTCTTTTAAGCTTGATTTAAGCGGAGACATAACTTCTATTGAACTAGAGCGTATGAATACAAGTCCAGTTCCTGGTGATTGTTTTCACATGAGATTGGAACCACCATTTGATTCAAACTATTTGAGGGTCTTGTGGATGCTTCGCTTCATTCAGTCTAAGGGAGTGAGAGTAATTAATGACCCAGCCGGAATTATGAACTATCAAGAAAAAATCTTCCCTATGCAAGGGGATGATGTCACGCCAACTGCAGTTTTGAGAAACTTCCAACAGTACCAAAAGTTTATAGAAAACTTTCCCTTTAAGAAGTATTTTATTTTAAAACCCTTAGATTTATTTCAGGGCTTTGGAGTAACGAAGGTAGAGAAAGGTCGTTTTAGTGAGATTGAATTTAGAGAGCTCGTTGATAGTTTTGGCGGCTTAGTAATTGTTCAGCCATTTCTTGCCAAAGTTAAAGAAGGAGAAGTTAGATCCACGTTTTTTAATGGTATAGAGATTGGATCAATTCTTAAAGTACCCCCGGAGGGGAGCTTTCTTGCGAATATTGCACAGGGGGCAGCTTATAAAAAGGTAGATCTAGACTCTAATATTCGAAATGAGTGTAAAAAAGTCTCTGCGTTTTTAAGTGAAAAAGGTGTTCCTTGGGTCGCATTTGACTTACTTGAGGATAAAATCTCTGAGGCAAATACAACATGCCCAGGGCTTTTATATGAGACATCAAATGCCTATGAGCAAGATCTTGCTTCGAAAATAGTTGATCTAATTTAGTAAAAGTTCTTTGTATAATCTGTGGCGACTTGTAAAGCCACTTCAAAGCAATAAAGATCCCACACGTTTGAGTAGGGACAAAATTGTTCAATATGAGATGAAGATGAACCTAGCTCTGTTTCGTAGGTACATGAATAGTCCCATGATGCACTTATTATCTCTACAATATATGGTTCACTTGAGGTGTAATTAGATAAATCAACCTCAATGACTGGAGAGCATCCATTTACGGGAATGTCAGTAATTGTGTATTGCTTAATGTATCCACCATTCGCATTTTTTTTAATACCAATTTTGAATTTCATCTTCTGATAATTCACTGGAGGCCTATCGCATGCATATCCATAAGAGTCTGTTGTGTTTTTTGCTGGTGCAGGCTTTAGGAGAAGTCTTAGGTTAAACCTTGAGTCTGTCATAAATATATTTTGATCAGACTGATTTGAAAAAAGTGAGAGGTCAGTAGCTGAACTCCAAAAAGTGCTTCCACCTTGTTTGGGAACACCGTGGGCAATAATACCTTCAAAGGTGTAGTAATTATTTGTCTGCTCTCCAACCCCTGGAGAGTTACAGCTAACCTCAGAGCTTTCAATCGTACCGACATTATCCTCAGAAACTGTCCCACTACCAGTATTATTTCCGGCATTTTGATTGCTACTACCAGACTGAGAGTCCACCGAGCTAGAACTTTGATTTGTGGAATTGACTTTTTTCTCACAGGCAAGGGTAAAAACTAATAATAGAAATAGAAAGATATTTTTCATAAAAACTCCTGATTTTCTTATCGACCAGTACTAAACTTCGATAATAAAGAAGTTTTTTGAGGAAAATTTTTCGTTTAGTTATAAAATATATTTATGAATACAGGTTTATACAAAGGAATGTTTGAAAAAGCTGAGCGAATGGGGTGGTTTTTTTTGCCCGAGTCGGACTTTATAAAGGTTCGTAATACTTTACGAGAATCTCTTGAATTAGAACAAATTAATATTAATAATGAAACGATATCTTGGACGAGAGTGGACTGGTATAAGTTATTTTTAATTCCTCTTTATAAAGAGCTTGAAAAAAGAAGACTAAAGAAGTCCGATGCTTTTGTTTATCTAAAGTACGCTGATAATTTAACGATTGAAGAAATATCTAGTATTTTTAAGCTCTCTCCATACATTGTTGTAAAAGAATTATTTTATTTTTTGTTAGAAAGTAATGAGGCCAAAGGATGTAGTTTTTCCAGAACATCGAATCTTTTTTATCTCTCATTACTTAATGAAAAACTTAAAAATGATGAGCTCATTGAGCTTGATCGTCACCTAACGTCTTGCGAAGAGTGCCAAAAACTTCAAAAGGTAACGATGTCTAATATGTATCAGTATAAAAAACGAATTGTTACCTCTGAAAAAAGCTTTGGTGAGTTTTGCTTGATGGATAAGAAACCCAGCAAAAAAGTCGGTTTCTTCAACTCAGGCTACTTGTTTTCCTGATAACCTGCCGGCTTGACCATGAAATGGGCTAAAGGGAAAATAAAGAAGGTTTATTTGTTATTAGGGGATGACCTTTTGAAAAAGTATATTTTCGTTTCTTTAAGTTTTACTCTTGTTTTAACTGGTGCACTTCTTCTACGAGGAGAAGTAAAGACATCTCGTGCATTATCCAGTTTAAATAGCTTACTTGATGGCGCTCAAACTTGTTTCATGAGGGTTAATCAGTCTTATTCAGCAAGAATGATAGGGTTAGATTCATCGTACCTAAAAAAAGATTTTCTTACTCAAACAGAAAACTGCTTTAACGATCTAAAAGCTTTGGCTCAGAAACATGAACGCTTAAACAGTGTAATGGAATCAATCGATTCTATTTCAGATCAAACTTATTGGTTTCATCGACAGCAAGACTTTGAGAACCCTTTTACAGCTTCAGATGATTACCAAGAAAATGAAGGGTATCAAAATGTAATTACCGAAAAATTTAAAAAGATAGAAACTCTTAGCGAGGTAATAGTCGAAAATTTAAAACTAGAAAGAGAGAAGATTTTAAAAAATCAACCCACAAGTTTTATCTTTAAATCAATATTCATTCTTCTTTTTGGAGGAGGGGTTTTTTGGTTGATGAAATTGATTATATTTCGAAGGAAGGGAATTAAAGTTTCGAAAAGTTCTGAGGTCAAAACTGTACCCACGGAGGACCTTTCGTTTTATAATAAATTTGAAAATCAAGGCGCTAATTTAGCTAAACCAAAAATAAATAAAATGACTGAAGAAACCCAAGGAGAGATTGAGGTAATAGTCCAAACTGAACCCTGTGATTATGGGAGAGAGATAAAGGCCATAATCAAGGACTTATCTCCACGATTTTTTAACTTGAATACTTCACTTAATTTTTCAGGGCTTGATAATTTATGCTTTCCAGAGAAAGTTAAATTTAATCAAGACAGAATTAAGCAATTTTTACATCAGGTAGCAAGGTTTACAGCAGGAGGAAAGTACCCTGTACAAGTAGAAATTAGTAAGTTTAAAAAAGATAATCAGTATCACTTAAATATTACGGCAACAAATACAAATCACTGTGTTTTCTTAGATGAGGATGTTAAAAAATCAATCGTTGAAATTAAAGAAATAATTACTCATGACAATATTATTCTTGGCTTTTGCCTTGAGTCAGTTTTTTTAGATGAAAGTAAAACTAAAAATATAGGATCAATCTTTGTTGGACAGAAAAAAGACTTACTAAAGAAAATTAAAGTCGATAGTAAACAAGTTTAAAAGAGTTTTTTTGATTTGGTGTAAAATTTTGGAGAATGTTTTTTTATTTTACTAATTAGCGAGTTAAGATTTTCTTTTAGTGATGATTGATCATTTGCAGCAGATAAATTTTGATTTAGGCAGTACTCACCAATATTATCATACTGACTATAGATAAAGTCCCCCAGACAATCCCCAACTATTTTAGAACCATTGTGAATTTCAAGAAAACTTAATTCATCAAGAGACTTATCTTCGAGCGTTTGTTCAAGAGTATCCAGTGCAGTTGCATAAACCTTTTCATTATCATTACCTTCATCTGAAGCCATATAACTCTCATAATCTAATTTTATATCCATAACTAGAGAACATTTACGATATGGGTTAAAAATTTTTGTACAAAAATAACTAAAGCAAAATTGATGAACCCAATAATAAAACTGCTCAACTTTGGACTTTTCCTTAAATTTCTTACCCGAGCATTTAGCCATACTATTAAACACATGGGAGCCAGCAATATAAGTGATCCTGTTAATTGAATAACTTGGGCAGTAATAGATATCAGTGTCTAAAATGTGAAAAAACTGATTGTTTTCTATCAGTTGCTGGTAGAATTTTGATAAATTACTTTTAAGACTTTCCTTGAGTACATACTCAAGAGATTGATGGTCGTATAAGTTAAACTCGTTAAGTTTGTCCGAATTTATTGAGATATTAAGAGACTCACATATCTTTGAAGTTAAGTAAGAAAAGTTATCATAAGTATTATCGTTAAATAACTTAATACTGTTTTCAATTGAATATTCATGCATATCAAAATGTGGATCATCCAAAAGGTTTTCAAACCAATAAACATAACTCTCAAGTTTTATCCATGGAGGGGAGTTTTGAAGAGAGAATTCATTTGCGTTAATCTTTACAATCGAAGACCCAATTCTCCCATCATTAGAATTCTGAAGCTGCTGCCAGTAGATGGAGTCAAGGTTTTGATGGACGATTAGATCTTGCAGTGGCCCATTAACTTTTTCTTGGACCTTTCCAGGTAATTTATCTGGTAATATATGCAATTCCCCAAACAGAATTAAAAATTGAAGATTTTTATTTTTATTGTAGGCCTTAGATATAATACTAGCAGCATGTTCGTCTCTTTGCTCAAGCGAGCCTTCTGAATTCAGTCCATAAATTGAAATATTTTTTTCACGAGCAAGAGTGAAAAGCTCTGAGTAGTGAACCCAGGGAAATCGCCAGGAGTCTTTGTAATTAATCGCTTCTAAAAACTCTTTGTCAGTAATATGTCCGCTTAGAAATGAGTTGATTTTCTCTTGCTCCCTTGATGAGACCATCTCAAGTCCTATAACAAGCTTTTTATTTTGTTTTAAAAGAAATTTTATTAGTCGGTGAAAGTTCTTTGAACTTTGGTCAAATGTATGAAAATCACCGAGATAGATAATTTGTGAGCTTTCTGCACTTGAAAGAAAGTTCTCAGGAGAAACAACTTCAAACTTTTTATTTTCATAGGCTTCCTGAGCCAGGTAGTACTTCTTAAGCTCAGTGGAGTACTCCACATTATAATTTACCGCAGTTTTTTTTAGTCTAAGGTATATTTCTCTTCGCATTTGAAGAAGTTTGTTATGTAAGTCTTCCATAACTATATTTTACTTTGGTGAAAAAAATTTACTAGTGTGAAATGACTTGTTTTGTAATCAGATTGTTGATTCTTCTTACAACTAGTTCATTTAAAAAGGACGAGAGTTCTTTTTGCTCAGAAAGCTCCTCGTAAATATTATTAAGTTCAATAAGAGAGGGAACTTTTAATGATTTTACAAGCTGATCTATTGGAAGACCGATATAGTTTTCAAAAAGAAATTTGATGAGTTGTGAAAGTTGAGCTCCTGTATGAATTTTTATAAATGGAGAGCCTTGAGAGTTAATGATGACTATTACTGTTTCAGAGTCATTTTCATCTCTGTCAAAAGTTACAGATTCAAGGGGTTTTTGAAGCAGGCTTTTGTGCTTTATAAGGAACTCTATAAATACATCCTGACTTCCATTATGGAGATGAAAAAGCTCAAGATTTGTTATCCTTTTTTGCAAATCGACACTTTTAAAGTTTAATGTACGATCCAGGTTTAATTGTTGGGAAATACGGTCAAATTTGTTTTTAGAGTTAATCTTTAGGTTCGAAAGGATACTTAGTAGCATTCCTGGTGAATTCTCTAGAGACCCAGAGAGATCTTCAAGTAATTCTTCTAAGTACTCTTTTCCTGGAAGTTTAGAGTCCAAGAAAACACCCTCGGGAGATGTTAGTAAGGTGTACTTTGAATTATTGAATTGTCTTTGACTTGGAGCAGTGTACTCAAAGTAGGATGGTACGAGGAGAGAGGAGACCCTTGATTTAACTTTTCTTAATCCTCCCGTGAGAGAAATTAAAATAATTTGTTTACCAATGGGAGAGTTAAAGAATTCTCGGAAGATATTTATATTTAATCCAGATACTTTTGGGGTGAGTCCAAAATATTGATAATAGGCAACTCCATAGCTTTCTTTTTTTGCCAGATAAGCGGTTGATGGGATTATCTCAACTTGCTCCGCATTTCCATTTGGCAGGTGAACAACAAGTACATAGTCATAAAGGTCCTCTACTGAACTAAAGCTTTTAAATAGTAAGGAGTTATTAATGTCTTCACTGGGTTGATCTTCAATCGTTTCAATCTTAAAAAAATGATCAAGGGGTTTAGTTTTTGTCGTTAGGTTTTTGATAAATGCTGGATGAGTGATTTGGTTATCATCACCAACTTTTTGTCTTAAGAGTTTTCCATCAAGAACTATTTCTTGGTTTAGCTTAAACTCAGTTGAGTTTGATATTTCTTTTAAATAAAGAGGTGTCGAAGGAAGTTTATTTTCAAAGCACTCAAATAACTCTTTTGAAAAAGAGTTGAGTAAATTGAACTGTGTTAAATTGCCTGACCATTTAAAAGACGCAAAGGTTTTTTTCTCTTTTCTATTTGTCTTCTCCGCTAAGGATCTCCTGGAGGGTTTCTTTAAGATAAAAAGGTAATCTTGGATCTCTCCTTTTCCTTTCAAGTCCTCAAAGTTTATCTCTGCTTTAATGCACACTTGCTCAAGTAATTGTTTAGTTCTTTCTGTTTGCGAAGGAACAAATAGTTTCTGGTTAGTAAAAACATAGATAAAACCCTCATCGCTAACTTGATCAAGCTGTTCGGTGATTTGCTGAACTAAGTAGTGGTGCGGGTTTTTTTTCGGAGTATTTAACAAGTTAATTACGAGGCGGTCATAAACTTTATTATGATCTTTATCTTCAATATCTAAACCAAACAAAGATGTTTGCCTTGGCGATAATTGGTCGGCTTTTGAAAAGCGATTGTTTAATATATGAGCGATAAAGCTGACAGTCGATTGGTTTATTTTTAGAGAGAAGTCACAAAGAAAACATAAAAACTGAAGCTCATGGCTCAGTTTAAGGTACTTGTCCTTGTCATCAAGTTGCCTAAAGTCAGGGCAAAGAACATATTTCCAGTTTTTCGATAGGTTTTGGCCTTGAGCCAACCAGTGGGATTGGCAGATTGATGCCATTTGATCACCGATAAACTTTGTAGAAATTGGAATCGCACTTTTGGGTTTGTGATTAGGTGGTGTCTCATCATTCTTGTTAAGCCAAACTGGTAGAGAGACCAAGAGTTCGTTTAAGAGTAGTCCAAAGCTTCGATGAGAAAAAGAGTGGCTGTAGTTTTGTTTTAGGTCTACAAGATAGTTATCTACTGAAGTGATCTTCATAAACTCAGTAATGGATAACTCCCCTATAGCTTTTAGTAGAGGCTGGAGTTTAACTCTATTTTGCGATGATGGGTTGAACCAGCTGAAGCAATTTTTTTGAAGAGCTTCTGAGTTAATTTGGTTCTCGCTTCCTCTTTTAAAGATCTTGTTTAGCGTATAATTTGGGTTTTGAATTTCTTGCTCTGGGAGTTTTAGATCAATTGAGTCAGAGAGTTTTCCGAGAAGCTTTATTTTGTATAGGTAAAGGCAAACCGCCTTAAAGCTAAATGACTTAACAAATTTATCAACCGACTTGCTTCGCTCTTTTGCTGGTTTGGTGACTTCCTCCCAAAATAAATTGAGGTCTTCATCAGAAGATATTAGTAGATCTTTTTCTGCGAATGATTTGTTGAAGTTTAAAAATTGGTTAAAAACTACTTTTTGAAGGCTAAGGTTTGCTTTTTTTAATTGAAGAATCTGAAAAATAGCATCCTTCCATAAAAGTAAAAATGCTTTTTTAAGTTTTGATCCTTCTTTGGATCTTAAGCTGTCGCCTTGCCAGCCTGGAGTAAGGTGATTAGATGGATTAAATGAATTTGATGAATTTTCTTTTGAAAGCTGAGTTCTCTTTTCCAAAGAGGAATTTGATCTACTTCTTGTAGATAACCAATTCATGGCATGGAAAGAATTTTTACTCATTAAAAATCCAAGTATATAAAAACCCAATAGAGGGTAAATCGTTAAAAGTTGAGCAGTATTTTGTACCGAATACTGGACGCGATGTCATGATTTTTTTTAAATAAATTCCATGGCTTATACTTAATAGTATAGTATTGTCGTCGGAGGCTATTTATGAGTGTGAAAATTCTTGGTGGTAAGTTTAAAGGGAGATCTCTGGAGGTACCACAGAGTGGTACTAGACCCACTTCGGTAATGCTGAGACGTCGCATTTTTGATGCAATGCAGTCTCTCGAGGGCTATGATTTTGTGGATTTGTGCGCAGGGTCAGGAAGTGTGGGTTTTGAGGCCTTGTCTCGTGGGGCGAACTCTGTCACTTTTGTAGAGCTCGGGAAAAAACAAGTTTCCTTAATTCAGCGAAATTTTGAAAAAATCACTGGCCATGCTAACTCAGATTACTCGGTTAATGTAGTTCGTGACTCAGCCATCAAATGGTCGAAAAAAAATAATAAAGTTATTAGTAGCAAAACAATTGTCTTTTTTGACCCACCTTATGCAGAAGCAGACTTATATTTCTCTTTTTTTGAGCTTTTGCCATCTTTTAGTAACGAGTGTCTTTTTTTAATAGAGGTAAGCAATAAAACCGACTTTTATTCAGAAATTGTTAGCACTTTAGCTTCTTTTAATCCTAGAATTATTAAGCAAGGTGAACGAGAAGTATTTTGGTTTTAGCAAAAGATTATAAAAAAAATTTATAAAAAAGTTAGCTGATATATTATCGAATAGTTTTTTATCAAGGAATTTTATGATGCCAATTGAATCAGGAAAGAGAGTTTCAGGTTTTAAAGAGTCAGTAACATTGAAACTAAACGCTCAAGCTGTGAAGTTATCTGAAGAGGGAAATGAAATTTTTAACCTCACTGCAGGTCAACTGCCATTTAAACCTGACCAGTTTCTAGTGGATAAAATAATCAGCGAGTGTAATTTTTTATCATCTTTTCAATATGCACCTGTTACAGGAAATAATGAATTAAAAGAAAAAGTTTTAAATAGGTTCCATGTTGATAATCAAAGTATTGACTCAGACTTGGGTTGCATCATTTCAAATGGAGCGAAACAAAGTATTTCAAATATCCTATGTGCACTAATTAACCCCGGAGACGAGGTAATCGTTTTTACACCTTACTGGGTTTCATACCGTCCTTTGATTGAATTATTTGGCGGAGTTGTAAAGGAAGTAGAGAGTGATTTTTTTGACGGGTTTCAGCCTGATTTAGACTTTCTAGGGAAAGTTATCACTTCAAATACAAAGGCAGTGATCGTAAACTCACCGTCAAATCCTTCTGGAGTTATTTATAGTGATGAGTGGATGGAAGGCTTCGCCAATCTAATGAAAAAGTTTCCGCAAACCGTAATTATTTCTGACGAAATATACAGAGATCTCTATTATTATGATCCAATCCCAAAATATTTTTATCACTTTGCACCTGAGCTTATAGAACAAACTTTAATTATAAATGGAGTGTCAAAATCAATGGCCTCTACTGGTTTAAGGATAGGCTGGGCAATTGGGCCAAAAGGCTTTATATCAACTTTATCTAAGCTTCAAGGTCAACTGACTTCAGGTGCTAACTCCCTCGTTCAATCTGCTTTAGTAGAATATGACTTTAAAAAAGTGAGTGATTATCTCGGCCCTGTGAAAAAACACCTGCGAGAAAATTTGAAGGTTTTGAGAGATACATTTAAAAGTAGTGGATTATCCCATAAATGGTACCAGTCTAGAGGGGCATTTTACTTCATCTTAGATTTCAATAAACTACCTATTCATAACCGGTTCGCAAATAATGATAGCGATACCAAAGATTACGGTAATGAAATTTGTGAACTTATTCTAAAACAAAAAGGAGTCGCTTGTGTACCCGGTGGCGACTTTGGTCTAAAAAACTGCGCTAGGATTTCGCTTGTGTCGAACCAAAATGATTTTATTGAGGCGATAAATCGCCTGGTTGAAATTATCCAAGAGGAACCTCGATCGATTTAGTCAGATAAAAATTTTAGGATATTTTTCCGACTATCAAATAACTCTTTTAGTTGAGAAGATTTCTTTAATGAAGCTTCTCAATATCCTACTTTGTTTTCTCGTTTTATCTTGCGGAGATTCTGATGAACAGATTCGTAAGAATTTAATGATTAGTGCCAATATTGCAATGGGCTCTGGTGATTGTGATAAGGCAATTGAGCTGATGACTTCAATTGATCAGCCTAAGTCAGACGGAGAGTTCATTAAAATTTTAGCTTTATCTTATGCTTGTAAGGCGAAGTTTAATGTCACTACTTTTTTAACAGATGATCTTCAAAGGTTTGATGACAGTGGAACCTTTAATGGGACAACATTATTTAGTACAAGTGACGATGTGATAAGCGCCGATGATGAAGATTTTACTTACCTTCAGTTAGCAATGGACACAATTCTCTATGCAGGCGGTTTAGACACAGAAGAAAATCCAACTTCGACAAAAAGAGGAGAAATTTTCTCAAACGATGAGCTTAATGAATTAGAGATGCTTTTAGTTTATCTTCAGCTTATCAGTATGGGACGCTTTTTTAATTACTACGGTGATGCCAATACTGATGGGGAAAAAACTGGTTGTTTAATACAATATGAAAACGTTTCTTTGGATGGAGGTAGTAGTTTTGATGCTGTTTTGGGTACTGGCGCACTTGATCTTGGGTCTTGTACCCTTGCAAATTATAAAACAGCTGGTGTTGGTAATTCAGATTTAGGAACCCCAGGAAGTTATAATGTAAAACGTCTCTGCCATGGGGTAATGATTATTAATAATTTTTTTCATGTGTTTCCTTCTTTGATTGCAAGAATTTCTGGAGCTGATTTTGATAATATTGCTTCAATGGAAAATGTTCTCACTCTTATTACGCAGTTTATGGAAACGCAAAAAACAGGAGTATCAGACAATGTCTCTGATGTCTTAAGTCAAACAAGGTGTGAAACTTTAAATGCAAGTGATGATGACTTTCTTCAAGTTTACTATCTCTTTTTGATGGAAAAAGTTTTCATATGATGGCGTTAAAAGGAGCCTTATTACTCTTGTTTAGCTTTAATTGTTTTTCGCAAGCAATTAAAAGTCCTGTTGCTCGTTTAGTCGGTAATGCTTATACATCTAGAGCATTAGATAATTATTCTCTATTTTATAATCCTGCGGCGATTGGTCCTTCTAAGCTTGTAGAGGTATACCCTGTTAATGCCTTAGGTGAGTTGAGTAATGTTTTTGAAAACGCCGATAAGTTTAAAGGTTTTCCGTCCTCACCAACAGGGGTTGCGGAGAGAATTATAGACATACCGCTTTCTGCCTCTGCTCAAGGGGTGCCTGGGATAAAATTTGGCCCAATTGCTTTCAATGCTTTTTTGGGAAATGAAACAAACATGATTCTTCGAAATCAGGTTTATCCTCAATTAGATATTTCCTATCGTTTCGACCGTGGATTTATTTTTGGTTTTGCTTCGAGCTGGGGAAGTGGAGGGAAATATAAAAAGAACTCCTATACAAGAACTAAAAAAGCTACTGCTGCGGGTAAGAACTTCTCCGTTGGGGCGGCAGTAAAATATGTTGATCGTCAATCTCTCGATGGTAATTTTAGTTTGTTTGGAACAAAGCTTTATAGTTCGATTGTAGATGGATCAACCGACCTGGACTCTCTAAAGGAGACTTTGGGCTTTAATCGTGGAAAAGGTTTTGGGTTTAACCTGGGAGCACTTTATTCATGGACAACAAGCTTAACTGAGATAAATATAGGTGCAGCAGTCCTTGATGCTTTTAATACTAAATTTAAAAAGATTGATGGGGATCAAGCGCCAAATGAAATACCAATGCAGATTAGAACTGGTTTTAGTTTCAAACAAACTCTGCCAGCTCTTCATTATATTTTAAGCGTTGATGCAGGACCAGTCCTTGCGGATATTGATTGGAAAAGAAAGTTACATGTAGGTTTTGAACTTGGAATACCACTGTTGGATTTTTTTATGGGATGGTCAGAAGGTTACATGAGTTATGGAGTAAGAACAGATTTATGGTTCTTTAATATTATCGCAGGTCTGTATGGGCAGGAGCTTGGAGTAAATTATTCTGAGCAAAAATTGTCTCAATTTATTTTTCAAATTGAATTGTTTACCTTTGACTTTGGTCTTTAAGTTAACCTACTAATTTACTACATAATCTATCATTATAGATAATTACATTTACAAAGTTGCTTTCCGCCGTCAAAATTTTATTGAAACCAACGCATGGAGAGTGGATTGGAAAAAATTTTCGTTTTAGACACAAATGTTATCTTATTTGACCCTCAAGCAATTTTGAAATTTGGGCCTCAAAATACAGTGTTTATCCCACTGATTGTTGTAGAGGAGGTTGACCGTTTTAAAAAAGATCAGAATGAAAATGGTCGAAACGCACGGCATTTTTCGAGGTTGGTAGATGAGTTGAGGCAAAAAGGCTCTGTTACTCAGGGAATTGATCTTGATAATGGAGGAAAATTATTTATTTCTGTTGATCGGAAAAAAAATATAGAACATCTCGAATTATTGGATTTAGATTTGAATGATAATGTGATTTTATCCTCCGCTTTGACGTTAAAAGAAAAAGGGAATGATGTCGCTTTAATCTCGAAAGATATTAACTTAAGGCTTAAAGCCGATGTTGTCGGATTAACCGCTGAAGATTATGGTAAGCAAAATGTATCCTTAGATCAGTTGTACTCTGGTCGAAGAGAGTTAGAGGTACCGGTAAACTTATTAGAACAGTTTCAAAAAGAGAGATTTTTACCAAGTGAGTTGTTAGATTTAGAGGAAATTCATCCAAACGAATATGTTCTCGTTTGTGAGGAGAATAATCCAAGGCACCGAGTTCCCGGGCGTTATTCTCATCAAAAAAAAGGAATCGTTCCCTTGATTGCGATGAGAGAAGGTGTTTGGGGAATATACCCTAAAAACCTTGAACAGCAGTTTGCGCTCGATGCGTTACTTAATGATGAAGTAAAACTTGTGAGTTTAACAGGTAAAGCTGGAACAGGGAAAACGCTCTTGGCCATTGCCGCAGGACTTGAATTAACAATATCGCAAGAAAAGTATTCGCGACTTCTTGTGTCTAGACCTATTCAACCAATGGGGCGTGATATTGGTTTTTTACCCGGGGATGTTAATGAAAAACTTGGCCCTTGGATGCAGCCTATTTTTGATAATATGGACTTTCTTTTTGGAAGGGATAGAGGAAGTAGTGGAAGTTCTAATAGTTGGGAAGAGTTAATAAATCAAGGCCTTCTTCATATTGAGCCTTTAACATATATTAGAGGCCGTTCAATTCCCAAGCAGTATATGATTGTTGATGAGTCCCAAAATTTATCACCCCATGAAATTAAAACTATTGTCACACGGGCAGGAGTAGGGACAAAAATTATTTTAACAGGAGACTGTGAGCAGATTGACAGTCCTTATTTAGATTCTATAAATAATGGTCTGGCACATTGTATAGAACGATTGAAGTCTAGTGATCTCATTAGTCATATGATGTTAAAAATTGGTGAAAGGTCACCATTATCGGAGATAGCCTCGCAACTATTATGATTCCTCTTAAGCTTAAAAGACGTTATCTAAGAGCACCAATGAATAATGAGTGCTTGTATAAAGATCAAGACTTTATGTCTCGGGCTTATGTTTACAATATATCTGAGGGGGGAATCTTACTAGGAAAGCTTGAATCTCTTCCTTCTGGAGAACAGTTCACGATATTTTTAGAGGTTCCTCAGCTTCCAGACTTTACAAAACTTTCAACGAACGAGCTTATGATGACTGGCTCAGAGTCCTTAGAGAGAGAGGTTGTAGGAACAATCGTTGAAACCAGACGAAGTCAAAAAAAGGAAGACTCAGGGCTGTATGAGTTAGGTTGTGAGTTTGTGGATATTCGTCGTGAGGCACAAGAAAAAATAAGTGAATACGTCAGAAACTTTAGTGTTAACACAGTATTTTCATTAACGCTATTTGAGCAAGGAACTCATAGAGAAGAAGTGAAAAGTTTAATTAGGCAGTGCTCAAAACTTTTAAGTTACGAAAAAAACCTTTCTATGGCAAAAATTCGAGAGCAGCTTTTACATGATTATCAAAGCCTAGAAAGTTTATAATTATTTACTGAACCGATTCTTAATATTATTTGATGAGCGTTTTTCAAGCTCTTTTAGTAGAGTTTTTGCTTTTGCGATTAATTGATTAGTGATTTTGTTATCTATTTCTTTTTCGAGTGACTTTGTTTCTTTAATAAGCTTTTCAAGGCTTAAGGATTTTATCTCTTTTGAGAATAGATTAATGGACTTTGCTTCTTCAAAATTAATAATTTTAGTTTTTTTGACCACTTTTAGCCCTTGTTAGTGACAATATAGTGGTAAAGAAAAATAGAGGGCTTGGCAAAAGTTTTGAGATTAAGGCAGTATAGGGAGTAAAAAAGATTAACTTTTCGCGTTATAAAGACTAACTATCAGAGCTAAGTTGCTGTTTTTTCTCAATATTCTGAATTAGATTTTCTAAGTTCTGTATCATTTCATCAAGCACTTCTTGGTTTGATCTTTGAGATAATGCAGCTTTTTTCTCTCTAATTTGATTAAGATTTATTAAATTTTCCAAAATATACTCCTCAATTTGAGTGAGACTATGCGTTATTTACATCTGGGTAAACCGATGTTGTCTTTTTTTGGGACATGTTCAATTATGTCTATCGAAATTGAAGGTAAGTGGGACAATGAATGCTTACGTCACTTTAATGCAGGTAAAAAATACAAAACTTGGGCGAAATTGGTAAAAGCTGTTTAATGTCCCTCACATGAAACAAGAGTTCGCTGTAGATGTCATAAAAAACTGGCCTAAAGATCAGGTAAAAAAAGATTTAGAATATCTTTTGGAGCATATTTTTACGAATCCTTCCTATGGCCTAAGAATAATCAGTGAGAAAACCAATATTTCGAAGAAGACACTTCAAAGAATTTTGAAAAATGAAACGAAACCAAACCAGCAATCGGTGATGAGGTTTTATGAGTACTTTTTTAAAGTCGCTCAGGTGGAGAATTTATCCATACAACATTCTTGGATAAAAGATTACTTCCTTAAGGTATTAACCGGGCACTATGGAAAGCTTGATGAAGTACTTGAAAAAAAGCTAGAAAGTGATGTTATTTTTAGAAAACTCTATATCAGACTCTCAATGCATAAATTATCTAAAAAAAATGTAGAAAAACTTTTTGGTAACTACGGGTTAAGTATTCTTAATGAAATGGAAAAAATGAATCTTTTGAACTCAATGGATAATGAATGGTTTTGTTTAAAAGAGAATGTCTCAATTGCTAAAAGCCCCATTGCTTTAAAAGAAATGATTATAGAGCTAAATCAAGACTTTGTTACTACAGAGAATCTATCTGAGGTAAATAAAAACTCAGTATTTTATTTTTGTGAAAATATTTCTGACTCAGCTTATCAAACTATACTTGAAGCGTCTGAGGAGCTAAAAAAGACCATTAGAAAAATACTTACGTCACCAGACTCAAAAGGTGATGTTCCTTTTTTCTTAACCACATCTATTGATAAGATGGATGTTTAAAGTGAGCAATATGAGAGTTCTAAGTAAAATATTTTTTCTACTTCTTATTTCATCAAGTATCTTGGCGAAGGTTGAAGCAGAGAGACTTGTACCTAGAGAAAGTAAATTAAGTTTGGCCTATAATTCGACTAAGTATTCTATTGAAGAATTAGTTATATTTAAATCTTTCGCAAATACCACAAAAGTTAAAGATTTTTTAATTGGAGACAACGGTGAAGGCGGCGGAACAAAAGACTTTCAAGTCGAAAGAGAGATAAATGAGCTACTTCAAGAATTACCAGACAGAATAAACGAAGATGGGAAAGGGGAGATTTTGATTTCCCACAAGCTGGCAAAAGCAAGAAAAAAGCAAATATCACTTTTTTCGGTGACTTCATATTCTGTTAGAAGGAATTACTTGTTTAAAGAGGTCGAAAGCATTTCAATTGATGAAATTGAGTTCTTTTATTTAACGGAATTAAAGCGTGGGGAGGATGTTTTTACATTTGGACACCTCGAGGGCTTTAAAACGAAAAACGGAAAGGTCTACTTTAAAAAACATATATCAAAAATTAATATTAATATTATTTCTGATTAATTAGCCGTTTTCTTTTTATAAAGTAAAAACAAATAGCTATTAAAAAAACACCAAATATAATCATATTACCTTTTTTGACATACTCGATTACAGTGTCTCCAAATTTATAGTACAAATTAAAAAATAAAGTACAGCTAATAGTACATGCAAGTAGGTCAGATAAAGCGAATTTCAAAAAGTTCATCTTGCTGAGACCGGCTGTTAAAAAGAGTCCGTTCCGAACTCCAAATGGTATAAATCTTCCAAGTAGAAGTGTGAAAACTCCGTATTTTTTATAAAAACCTCCGAGCTGATCAACTTTTTCAGGGGAAACAATTTTCGCAAAAAACTTAATTTTCCATATCTTTGGCCCAAAGTGCCGTCCAAGTCCGTAGCAAATTAAGTCACTAAAATAGGCGCCTAAATAAACGCCAAAAAATAGTAAGTAGAAGTTTTCGGGGTACTTCGAGGCTATTAAGGCAGAAATAAATAACATCCCGTCCTCTGAAACAGGTATATTAAAACCGGCCAGAAGAAGAAGGCCAAAGATAATATAATGTGCATTAGCTGCATTTTCCTGAATAAATAACATGAATGTTTCCATCGAGGTCACCTATAAAAAAAAGGGGAGACTTTTTGTCTCCCCTTTAAATAACTTAAGTTTGATTATAAATTATTTAGCGTGTTTTCCAAACCACTCTTTTGAACCTGTTACATCAGGCTTCATTGAGTCAGATCCAGAGGTCCAACCTGCAGGGCAAACATCTCCGTGCTTTGCCGTAAATTGGTAAGCTTCAAGAAGTCTTAAAGTCTCTGAAGGGTTTCTACCAACAGATAGATTGTTGATTGTTGCATGTTGAATAACGTCATTATCGTCGATAATGAATAAGCCTCTCAATGAAACACCTGCGTCTTCAATAAGTACACCAAAGTCTGTGGCAATTTTCTTTGTTGTGTCAGCCAAAATTGGAAAGTTTACTTCTCCAATCCCGCCCTCATTTCTTGATGTTTTTGTCCATGCAAGGTGAGAAAACTTTGAGTCAATAGAACATGCTAATACTTCAGCACCAAGAGCTTTAAATTGCTCCATTGCTTCAGAGTAAGCAACTATTTCTGTTGGGCAAACAAAAGTAAAGTCTAGTGGGTAGAAAAATAATACTTTCCACTTTCCTTTGAAGTCATCTGAAGAAAGTTGTTTAAAATCAGATCCAACAACTGCGTCTGCTTTCCACGCAGGAGCTTTATTTCCAACAAGTCTTAATGGATTTGTTTCTGTCGTCATGTGTCTCTCCTTAAAATCGAAGTTACGTTAATTTGTGCAAAGACTAGAAGAGTAATACTTAAATATCAAGCATATTTATTTGAATTAAATCATGTCTATTGATTTTTTTGAATTATGTTACTCCAGTCATTGATGATCTTTCTTATACAAGGTAAATTTACCCGATTTTTCAGACCTTACGTGTAAATGTTTAGTTAGAAAATGACGATAAGCTTTTGAATAACTTAGGAGAGTTCATGTCGAAATCACCAATGTCTTATATACCTAACCCCATTGTAATTGAGCAAACAGCTCGTGGAGAGCGACAATACGATATTTACTCACGTTTGTTGTTGGACAGAATTGTTTTTCTTGGCACGCAGGTAAATGACACGGTTGCTAATCTTATAATTGCCCAAATGCTTTTTTTGGAGCAGTCTGATCCAGAAGCTCCTGTTCATTTTTATATTAATTCACCTGGCGGTAGTGTTTATGCGGGACTAGGAATCTATGATGTAATGCAGTACATCTCTTGCCCTGTTCATACTTATTGTGTTGGACTTGCTGCTTCTATGGGAAGTCTTCTTCTCACTGCAGGGGAAAAGGGGAAAAGGTATGCAATGCCACATTCCCGTATTATGATCCATCAGCCGTTAGGTGGTGCTCAAGGTCAATGCTCAGATATCCAGATCCAGGCCAAGGAAATACAGGATCTTAAAGATCAGCTCAATCAGATTTACATGAATCATTGCGCTAAGGATCTATCAAGAGAGAGGATTGAGGATGCTACAGATCGAGATAATTACTTAAATCCTAATGAAGCTATTGAACTTGGTTTAATTGATAACGTCATTACTAAAAAATAAGGTTTGTTTATGAACGCGAAGTCTTCTTCAAGTTTAAATTGTAATTTTTGTGGAAAATCTCAAAAAGAGGTTAAAAAGCTTATTGCTGGTCCTGGTGTTTACATTTGTGATGAATGCATAGAGCTTTGTAACGATATTATTCAAGATGATGTCTCTCAAGCACAATCAAAGACTACATTGGATAGTGTCCCAAAACCTCATGAGATAAAAACTCACCTTGATAGTTATGTTATTGGCCAAGATAGGGCTAAAAAAATTATCTCTGTTGCTGTTCATAATCACTATAAAAGAGTGACAAAGAATGATTCAAGTTCCAAAGATGAAGTTGAACTGGCAAAGTCTAATATTTTATTAGCTGGGCCAACAGGTTCGGGGAAAACTTTGATTGCACAATCACTGGCAAAATATCTAAATGTTCCTTTTGCCATAGCAGATGCGACAGCACTGACAGAGGCCGGGTATGTTGGTGAAGATGTTGAGAACATACTTTTAAACCTTCTTCAAAATTGTGACTATGATATTGAAAGAGCTGAAAGAGGAATTGTTTATATTGATGAAATCGATAAGATTGCCAGAAAGTCTGAGAACCCTTCCATCACAAGAGATGTTTCAGGTGAAGGTGTTCAACAGGCACTCTTAAAGCTTGTTGAGGGGACTGTCGCTCAGGTTCCTCCAAAAGGAGGAAGGAAACATCCTCAGCAAGAGTTCCTACAAGTAAACACAAAAAATATACTTTTTATTGTTGCAGGTGCCTTTGTTGGTTTAGATAAAATAATTGAAAAAAGAATGACTAAAAGGCCCATGGGGCTAATGACTGAGTCGAAGGATTCAGAGCAAACTGTTGTGGAGAAGTTTGGTGGAATTGAGGCGGAGGATCTCTCGAAGTTTGGGTTAATCCCTGAATTTATAGGACGTGTCCCTGTTAATGCCCTACTACAGGAACTTGATGAGGAAGCTCTTCTTCAAATTTTAACGAAACCAAAAAATGCGATTACCAAGCAATACCAAAAGCTTTTTGAAATGGATCAAATTGAACTAGAGTTTGAAGAAGATGCTCTTAGAGAGGTTGCCCAAATTGCTTTACGTAAAAAAACTGGAGCAAGAGGGCTTCGGGCAATTCTAGAGCAGACAATGCTTGATGTAATGTTTGAAATTCCAAGTAACGAAAAGGTTAATAAGGTTGTTGTGACATTAGATGCGATCAAAGGGATAGAATCTCCTAAAGTTTTAGAAGGCCCAAAAAAAGAATCGGCCTCGAGTGGTGACATTAAGGGGAAAAGTCACATAAATTCAGCCTGATTTATGTAAAATTTTCTAACATTTTGTAAGCATTTTTTGTTTTAACGTGGCGCGCAAGGGCTTGGAGTAGGTGATTAGAGCTTCTAAAGAGGCTTTAAAGTAAAAATTATCGTCAATAGAAAAAACTTACCGCCTATTTTAATTTTTTGACCTGAATTCCTAATTGAGAGAAAATCATAAGACGAGCCTAAGTGTGGTTCTTGCTTAGGTAAAGTAGTGCAGGAGGTGCTATGTCCGACAAGAAGTCAACGAAAAATACCCAACGTTTACCGTTACTCCCATTAAGAGATGTAATTATTTTTCCCCATATGGTGGTGCCCTTATTTGTTGGAAGAGAAAAATCAATTTCGGCACTTGAAGAGGCAAGTAAGAATGGAAACGAGCTTTTCTTAGTCACACAAAAAGACGCAAGTGTTTTAAACCCTGATTATGAAGATGTTTATGAGGTGGGAACAGTTGTAAATATTATCCAAATGCTCAGACTTCCTGACAATACGATAAAGGTATTAATTGAAGGAAAAAAAAGGGCTAAAATAGAAGGCTTTCAAAATAATGAAGAAGGATATTACGCAGATATATCAGATTGCGAAACTATTAATTCCGATCCAGTTGCTGTCGAAGCAACGTTAAGAACCCTAAAGAACGTATTTGAGCAATATGTTAAGTTAAACAAAAGAATTCCTCCAGAGCTTTTAATGTCAATAAGCTCAATCAATGATCCGGCGAGATTGACGGACATTATTGTTGCCCACCTCTCAATGAAAATTGAAGAAAAGCAATCTGTATTAGATTGTCTTGATATTGAACATAGACTTGAACTTCTCCTGAAGAAAATGCAAGGGGAGATTGAGATAATCAATGTTGAGAAAAAAATTAGAACTCGTGTAAAAACTCAAATGGAAAAGTCGCAAAAAGAGTACTATCTGAATGAGCAGATGAATGCGATCCAAAAAGAGCTTGGCCAAAAAGATGATGGTAAATCTGATCTTCAAGAAATTGAAGAGCGACTTGCCAGTAAAAAGATGCCTAAAGAAGCAAGAGAGAAAACAGAAAAAGAAGTTAAAAAGCTTAAATCAATGTCTCCTATTTCTGCAGAAGCTTCAGTTGTTAGAAATTATATTGACTGGATGGTGAATCTTCCATGGGGTGATTATACTAATGAAGATCATGATCTAAAAAAAGCCAAAGAAATCTTAGAAGCTCAGCACTATGGACTAAAAGATGTTAAAGAAAGAATGGTTGAATATCTCGCTGTTCGGACCCTGTTGAAAACAGAGTCAGATGGCAAGGGAACAATTCTTTGTCTTGCCGGTCCTCCCGGAGTTGGTAAAACAAGTGTCGCAAAATCATTGGCAGATGCACTTAATCGAAAATTTGTAAGAATTAGTCTTGGTGGTGTTAGAGATGAGTCTGAAATAAGAGGACATCGTAGAACCTACGTTGGAGCAATGCCAGGAAAGATAATTTCCGCTCTGAAGAAAGCTGGTTCAAGTAACCCAGTTATTCTTTTGGATGAGATTGATAAAATGAGCAGTGACTTTAGAGGAGACCCTGCAAGTGCGATGCTTGAAGTTTTAGACCCAGAGCAAAATAAAAACTTTGGAGATCACTACATAGAGTGTGAGTATGATCTCTCAAAGGTAATGTTTGTTATGACGGCAAATGATCTTGGAGCGATACCAGGCCCACTTCGTGATCGAATGGAAGTGATGCAAATTCCTGGTTATACGCCAAATGAAAAGCTTGAAATTGCAAAACAATACTTAATTGATAAGGCGATTGAAAATAATGGCCTTGATGACTATGAACTTACTTTTAAAGAAAAGACGATAACTGAAATTATAACAGGTTATACAAAAGAAAGTGGCGTGAGGGAGCTTGAGCGACTTATTAACACAGTGGCCAGAAAGATGGCGACTGAGGCAGTTGTAAAAAATTATAAAGAGGGAAAGAAGTTTAATATTGCTTCAAACCAACTGGCTAAACTTTTAGGTCCTAAAAAGTTTGATCGTTCGGGAATTGAAAGTGAGCCTCAGGTTGGACTAGTTAATGGACTTGCATGGACTTCTGTTGGAGGGGAACTTCTTCATATTGAAGTTGTCACTGTATCAGGAAAAGGTAAGCTTGAAATTACCGGAAAACTTGGTGATGTCATGCAAGAGTCAGCAAGAGCGGCAATGAGTTATGTTCGGTCAATTTCAGATCGCCTGGGCATAGACGCTTCTTGGTATGATAAAAATGATATCCATATTCATGTTCCGGAAGGAGCAACTCCAAAAGATGGACCTTCTGCTGGTATTACGATGGTAACAGCTCTGACTTCTGCGATTACTGGAATTAAAGTATTTCAAGATGTGGCGATGACAGGAGAGGTAACGATTCGTGGTCGAGTTCTTCCGATTGGTGGACTTAAAGAAAAGTTACTTGCGGCTAAACAAGCTGGGGTAAAAAAGGTATTGGTTCCAGCGAAGAACGCTAAAGACCTTCCTGATATTCCAAAAGAAATTAAACAAGGAATTGAGATTGTTGCGTGCTCTCAGACTGAGGAAGTTTTAAAGCATGCACTAAACCTATCTAGGCCAGAGACTTTTATGAAAGTCGTTGGGCTGAAAGTGCTGGATACTGACTCCACGCTTGAGGTCGCGAACTAAAATTAAATAATTTTAATAGTTTGGAAGCGAAGGGAGCATTTATATAATGCTCCCTTTTTATTTGACAGAAAGATCAAAAATCTCTAAATTACACCTCACTGAAACAAGATGGGCGTGTAGCTCAGTGGGAGAGCGCTGCCCTTACAAGGCAGATGTCGCAGGTTCAATCCCTGCCACGCCCACCATCTTTTTTCCTTATAAAAAAACTCCTCCTACATATTTTGTCTATTTTTCCTATCATTAAAAATTAAGTATTCTTTAATCAAATTTAATTATTGGATATTCGATGCACCGATTTATTTCTTTATTAGCTACAAGTTTATTTGAGAAGCCAAAGCGATATATTTTCGCTTCCCTACTCGTTTCTTTTTTAATGATTCCACAGCTTCTTACTCTCGAGTCTGATTTTGGCGTAAGAATTTGGTTTAGAACGACGGACCCATTGATTAAAGATTTAAATGAGCTTGAGCAAAAATTTGGAAATGATGAAAGAGTACTTTTAGCAATTCATTCAAGAGAGACAATCTTTTCAAAAAAAAATCTACAAATTCTTTCTGATATAACGGAGGGGATGTGGATGGTGCCTGAAATCGCTCGGGTAGATTCAATGGCCAATTACAATTACTCGGTCTCAGAGGAAGGAGATTTGTATTCTGTTCCTTTTTTCGAAAATATCTCAGAGTTAACAAAAATTGAGATCGAAGAGAAAAAATCAATTGCTCTAACAGATAAAATTATAAAAAACCGCTTTATTTCTTTAGATGGGAAAACGGCGGTCGTAACAGCTGCTTTGATACCTAATGTGAAAGGTAGTCCAAACTACCGCTTAATTGCAGAGAAAGTGCGTGAGCTTGTTAAACCATATGAAAAAGATAGTGGATTAACATTTCATCCCATTGGTGCGGACGCTTACAATGACGCTTATAGAGAGGTTAGTGAAGATGACTTAAAAGTAATGATCCCGGTTGATTTTATTTTAATGATTGTTCTTTTATTATTTGTATTTAGATCTATCGATGGCTTTATGTTTCCTGTCGGACTAGTTTGTATTGTCATTTTATTTACAATGGCCACGGGGGCATTTTTAGGATTTAAGTATGACAACTTGAGTGCAGCAATCCCTGGTATCTTAATTGCGATATGTATGGCCGACTCCATTCATATTTTATCAACCTATTATCGAAGTCTTGATAATACAGGGGACAAAAAAGAAGCACTTAAAGCAACTCTACATAAAAATTTTATTCCTACTTTTTTAACTTCATTTTCAACAATGATTGGATTTTTCTCTTTAATGACAACGGAGTTAATTCCCATCAAACACCTAGGGGCTTTATCTGGGATTGGTACAGGAGTGGCGTGGGTATTTACGATTTTTCTTATTTGCCCAATGCTAAAATATGTTCCATTAAAAAAAGGCTTAAAAGTAAAAAGGGTTGGGGTAAGTGATGAACTTAGTGCCAGGTATACCGCGTGGATAGATCGAAATAAAAAAGTAATTGTTTATGGCATTTCAACTCTTGCGATTGTTAGTGCCTATTTAAGTCTTCAAAATAAAGTCAACAGTGATCCGCTAAAACACTTCTCTCCAAGACTTAAGATCGCAAAAGATACAAACTTTCTTCTAGACACTTTTAATGGACTAGGAGGCCCAAACGTTATGATTGATAGTGGCGTCGTTGACGGCATAAAGTCTCCAGATTTCATGCGAAAGGTTGAAGCGTTTATTGTTTGGCTTGAAGAAAAAGATTTTGTTAATAAGGTTACTAGTATTACAAAAACAGTCAGAGAGCTTAATAAAAAAATGAATGATGATGATGAAAAGTACTACGTAATACCAAACACAAAAGAGCAGGTTGCGGAACTTTTATTGTTGTACTCCTTAGGTCTTCCACAAGGAATGGATCTAAATAATGAAATGAGTATTGATAATCAATTTATGAGACTCGTCATTCTTTGGAATGTTCACGACGCTCAGAGGTCATTAAAAGAAATTGATAAAATGACGAACAAAGCAAAAGAGCTGGGCTTAGAAATAAAGGTCACTGGAAAACTACCTCTTTATCATAATATGGTTAACTATATAGTTAGCTCATTTTTTAAGTCCCTATCTACGGCGTTGATTCTTATCTCATTTTTGCTATTTATCGTTTTAAAGTCATGGAAGTTAGGGGCTCTATCTCTATTGCCTAATGTTGTGCCTCTGATTTTTGGAGGTGCTTATATGTACCTTGCCGGTATATATGTAGATATAGGAACAAGTATTGTTATTTCTGTATGTCTTGGAATTGCCGTTGACGATACGATTCACTTTTTATCCCATTATAAAGAAATGATTAAATCAGGGTTAACCCCTATCAAAAGTTTAGAAAAAGTATTTATTCATACTGGACCGGCACTTGTATTTACAACGTTTATACTAACAATATGTTTTGGTTGCTTTATCTTTGCGAACTTTGTTCCTAACATAAACTTTGGTGTTCTGTGCTCTATTATTCTAACAATCGCCCTTGTTATTGACTTAGTTTATTTGCCGGCAATATTACTAGAATTTAAGGTTAGAAAATAAATTAAAGATCAAGCTGGATATCATATTCATTAGCGAGATCTTCAACGATAGATCTAAAGTACTTTTCTGAAAATAGGACGCCTATGACTGAGAATTTTCCAAGCCCGTCCGTTCCGCAACCGTTTTCACAGAAAAAATCATCAGAAATAAGATCGATTTTTTCTATGGTTTTTTTATTTTTGAACTCAGAGTACCACTTGAAATAATCTTCAAGCTTCTCATGCATGATAGTCTTAAGCTGGTCAATTCTTTGCTCATCCAAATTATAAATAAATTGTCCTGAGGTACGCTGCTTACCATCAAAATATATGCTTATCTTGCCTTTAGATTTCAAAACACAAGAATGGTTAAAGCACTCAGGGCAATATATTGGTCGAAGATCACTCATAGTGTTATTATATAAAAAAAAACGAGGAAAATGATGAACGGGGAAAAAAAATTCTTACCGACAAAAGATAATGTAAATTTAAATTTAGAGCTTTTTGAGTCTGGTAAAGACTCTTGGTTAATAGTAACCCATGGAGTAGGTGAGCACCTCGGCAGGCATAGAGATTATATATTAGAGCTATTTTCTTCAAATTATAATATCGCTTTTTATGACTTAAGAGGGCATGGAAGTAGTGAAGGTAAAAAAGGTTGGGTTTCTGAATTTACAAAGTTTTACGATGATTTATCTGAACTCATAGAGTTTTTGAAAAGTGATTATAAAATGACAAAATTTAGCCTTTTTGGGCATTCTATGGGCGCTCTCATTACAGCGGGATTCATTCAAAATAACAGAATAAACTTTCTACCTGAAAGAGTCTTTTTAAATGCACCTCCGGCTGCAATACCTGGATTTCTTGGTAAAATTGTTGATCTCGTAAAAAGTGAATGGTTGGAAAAGCTATCTAATAAGGGGAAAGGAATTTATCTCAAAGGGTTAGTCGATTTAAATCAACTTTCACATGATAGCTCAATAAAAGAAAGTTATGAAAATGATGAGCTTACCTTATTGAGTCTAAACTCAGCACTTCTTTTTAAGATGATCAAAGAGGCGCGGAAAGTATTCTCGAGACCTTTAAATGTTGATTATCCGGTATTTTGTAGTGTCGGATCAGCAGATAAAATTGTTTCGGCCCAAGCCTTAGTAGAGTATTTCAGTTTTATTGAAAGAAATGTTCGATTTAAACTAATTGAAGGTGGGTTTCACGAAATACATAATGATTTTGATGAATATAAAAATCCATACTTTGAATTCTTAAAAAACTCTTTGGATTAATTGTATTAGTTCCGCTTTTCAAAGGATTCTTTGCAATACTCTTGAATAAAATTCATCATGAAGTTTATTCCCTCAACCTTTGTTCTTTCCGCATTTTCTCTTGGTGGAGGATTTTGGCTAAAATCGGACTCAATAAAATGATCACTCGCTTCCGGGTGAGGCTGAAGGCCTACAAAGGGAAGGGTCTTATGTCGTACAACATCATTTCGATATAGTATAGAGTACCCAATCTCCTCCAAAGATTCAGGAAGTTTTTCCACTCTATAAGAGTGGGATACGGCAAACTCTCTCGTTTCTCCTTTTTTTATTTCTCCAAATTCTTTAGAGAAATGAACCGTACGAGTTCCTTTTTGCTCAGGGTTTTTATCTTGATTTAAAACGACGTCGGCACCAAAGTGGTGACACATAAGCTGGTGCCCAAAACAGATTCCCAAAAGGGGGAAGTTTTTATTAAGAGCTTTTTTTGCCCAGTCAGCAAGCTCATGATGCCATGGTAAATCCTCGTGGACGTGTGACATGGAGCCAAAAATAAAGCCACCATAGAAGAGATCTAGGTTTTTAAGAGTGCTTGTACCAAACTCGTTTGCAGAATGATAACTGCAAGGTATGCCTAGCTCAAGGAGTCTGTTGTAGCAGGCAATAGATGGCTCATCAGTGGCACAGTCAATAACAGCAAAGGTTTTAATCGGAGTTAGTTTTTTCATAACAAGGATTTATAATGATCATTTAAGTTTTGGCAAGTATGACCTTTAACAGCCATTTTATAATTTATTTGAATTTTTTTTCTCAAGGCTTTTTAACTGATTAATTCTAACTGCCGCAGGAGGATGAGAGTGATAAAAACTACTGTATATTCTATCAGGGGTTAGATTACCAAGGTTATGTTTATATAGATTCAGTAGACCTGAAATCAAATTACTGGCACTCGTTGTTTTGGCTGCAAATTCGTCAGCTTCAAACTCGTTTTTCCTGGAGAGATAATTAAAAATCGGAGTGAGAAAAAACGAGTATAAAGGGAAAACTAGGCTTATTAGAATTAATTGAGTGGGTAGATATATTGAGTTTAGTCCATGCCCTGTTAAAAAGGCTGAGGAGTTCAATGCCAAATGTGTAAGGTAGAAAGAAAGAAAAAGCATTAAAAAAGAAAGAGCGATACCTTTAATAATGTGATTTTTTTTACTGTGTCCAATTTCATGCGCTAAAACACTAACAATTTCCTTAGGTGCCAATTGTTCAAGAAGTGTATCAAAAAAAACAATTCTTTTTTGTTTCCCTAATCCTGTGAAGTAGGCATTTCCATGTCCGCTCCTTTTTGATGCGTCCATGACAAAAATTCCTTTTGCTTCAAACCCTGTTTTATTTAATAGTTCAGAAACTTCAATTTGGATTTCCTCATTATCTAGAGGCTTAAACTTATTAAATATCGGGGCGATTACAGTCGGGTAAAGATATACAATTAGTAGTTGAAAAACTGCGATAGTAACAAAACTATAAACCCACCAGGAGTTAGGAAAAGATTTTAAAAACATTAAGATCGTTATAATTAATGGACCGCCTAAAAGTGCTGAGATAAGTAGACCTTTTAGTTGGTCAATAAAAAACAATTTATAAGTTGATTTATTAAAGCCAAATTTTTCTTCAATAACAAACTGATTATAAATATCAAATGGTAAAGATATCATTTGGTTAATTAAACCAAAGCTAAAAAACACTAGTAATTCATTTATCCAAGTCGTAGAGGTCGCGTTAAAAGCAATCGCTGTCAGTAGATCTAAACCACCAAGCATGGTCCATGATAAAAGGATGAGAAGGTTAAAGGTTCGAACTTTTTTTCCAAAAGAAATTTTTGTCAAATTATAAGAAATATTTTTTTTATATTCCTCACTAGATATGACCGAAGAGAATTCTGCTGGAACAGTTTTCTTGTTTTTTAAAATTGACCTTACATTTCTTAAGTCTAGGTAATTTTGAATGATAATCTTTACACCTAAAAAAGAGAGAAAAATTTTTGTATATAATGATAAATTTGCCATAATAATGCCTTAAACCTCGAGGGAGTACGATGCCGGTAATTCAGCAATATAACTATAATGCTCTACGAAACTTTTCGTATCTTATCTACTGCTCAAAATCAAACATCACCGCTATTATAGACCCTTTTGATGGAAAGAAAACTAAGGAACTTATCCAAAAAAATAATCTTATACCAAAATACATCATTAATACTCATGATCATTGGGATCATATTCAGGGAAACAGCTTTTTAGTAAAAAATTACGACTTAGATGTTGTATATCAAAAAGGCTACGAAGATGCCTTTAAAGGTATTACTAAAACGGTTTCATCTGGAGAGTCATTAGAGCTAGGACAGGATTATCTTTTGGATTTTCAACGATCTCCCGGCCATAGGGAGTCGCACCTCGCAATTTTTTTAAAAAAAGCGAGATTAAACGAGGTAAAGGCGATTTTCTCTGGTGACACTTTATTTAATGCAGGGGTTGGGAATTGTAAAAATGGAGGTAATGTTGAACATTTATATGAAACAATATTATCAATTTATGATGACCTTGATGATAATGTAATTCTATATCCAGGACATGACTACCTAATTAACAATTTAGAGTTCTCCCTCTCTGTGGATAAAAAAGAGGACATTGAAAATTTTTTAAAAGAGAAAAAACATCCTACAGATGATTACAATTCTGAGCCACTAGCGATGGCCGTCGAGAAGAAAATTAATTTATTCTTGAGAAATAGAAGAGAACATTTGAAAAAACATCCTGAATTTGCAAAATATAATGATAAACAAGTTTTTATAAAACTTAGAGACCTAAGAGATAAATGGTAAATCAAAGAGGAGAAAGTATGGCATTTCCAAAAGTCGGTAATTTAGCACCTGTTTTTAAATTGAAAGATCAAAACGGTAAAGACGTCGAGTTAAAGAGCTTCAGAGGTAAAAAAAATGTTGTGGTCTATTTTTACCCTAAAGCGATGACGCCCGGATGTACCGTTCAAGCTTGTGGAATTAGAGATTACAAAAAGGAGTTTTCGAAAGTAAAAACTGAAGTTTTTGCCCTGTCGCCAGATCAGCCAGAAAAGCTTTCAAGGTTTGAAGAGAAGCAAGACCTAAACTTCACTCTTCTTTCCGATCCTGATCATAAAGTAGCAGATAAATATGGGGCTTGGGGGCCTAAGAAGTTCATGGGTAAAGAGTATGACGGGATTTTAAGAACTACCTTTATTTTGAATAAAGAAGGTAGACTTGTTCATGTAATGGACAAGGTAAAAACAAAAACTCATCACGATGACGTTCTTGAGTATATTAAAGAAAACTTATAGTTAGCCTAAAAGATTTAAGTTTCTTAAAAGGGGACCCCTCAGTTCAACGACACTTGGCTTTGGGACTTCCCCTTTTTTGTTTGAAGGCCAATTACTAGTTAGCTTTGAAAGTTTTTTAGTGAGTTCTCCTGGGTGCTGCACTGAAAGAAACAGAGATCTTTCATCAGGAGAGAAACATAGTCCTGTAAGCTCAGCATCGTTTGGAGCAGAGGCAATTTGGATTGCCTTTCCTGCATTCTTCCCACTTGCGGGGACTACATAGAGTCCATTATTTCCAAATTTTGTATAAGGTGCTTTCCCAATTTTTGAACCAGAAATGTCACAAGTTATATATAGATTTCCCTTTGAATCAAATGCAATGTTATCAGGGCAGGAGAAATCTTCTCCACCTGAATAATATGTTTCACTGCTAAACTTTAAAGGGTCTTTTGTGTCTTCGATAAGCTTCATTATCGATCCATGGTAGTTTCCTGCTTTTTTATTATTACTTAAGCAAATAAATACATCTCCGGTTTTTGGATGAACTTCAATATCTTCAGGTCGATCAAGAGGAGTTGCTCCAAGAATTCTAGATGTTTTTCTACAGTGGGTTAAGGCTTCAGTTGTTGTTTTAAAGTGTTTTTTTAAAACAGGGGAGAGTTCAAGGTCAATGGGAATCCATTGACCTTTTTTGGTATTGGCCACATAAAGGGTTCCTGTTTCAAGTGAGCTAATATCTTTGGAAATAAATTTATATAAGAATTCTCCGGCTTTATCGTCACCGCTATAGCAAACAGTTTGTTTTTGTTTGGATGTTGTTACTGTTGCACATTCATGCTGGAAACGTCCAAGGCTCACGAGCTTCTTTGCAGAGCCAGACTTCGGGTTGATCTCAACAACCCAACCATAATGCTCAGGAGGGTTGTCATAAAATAGCTCCCAGCCACTATCACTTTTACTTCTCGACTGTGAGCCATGCTCTCGCTCCCCATAGAAATTATCGTAATTTTCCTCACACGTAAGAACACTACCCCAAGGAGTTGTTCCACCGGCGCAGTTGGATAAAGTTCCCATGGCAGATTTACTTCCAGCGATGGAGATATTTTTACTGAATGGTATATTTGTTTGCCCCGTTATTCTTCTATTAAAAGAAGAGTCTTTAACAACTTCCCATTTATCATTCTTTTGTTTTTTTATCTCAAGGATACTTCCACCAACGTTGTACATTTCTTTATCAACTTGAGACTTTGTTTTTTTACTTGGGTTCATTTCTCCATGAATAAAAAGCGGATGAACATACTCGTGGTTTGTCCATAATAGAGCAGAGTTCTCGTCAATAGGAACGATAGCATTGTAATCATTATTAAAACCAAAACGGTCTTTTTTGGAGATTTGGTCACCCCAAGATATAAGGGTACTTTTTTTTAGAAGAGGAGTGACAATAAGATCATCGATACTGGAGGGAAAGATCGAGGGATCATGAATTACCCTTCTGACGTTACTCGCTTGCAGTGGTGAAACGAGAGCAAAGGTTCCAGAGATGCCCAGAAATTTTAGAAAATTTCTGCGGTTTAATTCTTCCATTAATTACCCTTTTTTAGCCGTTTGAAATTTTTATTCGATGATTCTAATATCTATAGACTTTTTGAGGTAGTTAAAAATGGTTAGAAATTCATTATGCAGTGACGATGTATAGCTGATATAAATCCGCCTGTTTTGGTCGCCTTCTTTGTGGTCTAAAGTAGAGTAAAAACAAATCCCTTCATTCGCCTCAAAGGTGAAATAAATAAAAGATGAGTCCTTTTTATCAACTTCAATAGTTAAATTAATGAGTCTATCCGTCATGTAATTACCTAAAATGTGCCTAGTTTGACTTAAAATTTGTTTAAATTAGAATTTAATTATTAAGTACTTATGGATGAGTACTATGAGTTTTTATTAAATGGCAATCTTTAAAGTCAGGAGGACTTAATAAGTGTCGAACTTGGCCGAAAAATTATTCATCAACTTGGTCTTTATTCCAGGATTGATGTCACTGCTTTTCTCTTGTGCTTACTTCGGTAAAGATAGGAAGGTCGAAACCACTAAAGCAAGTACGCATATCGAGCGCTATAAGGCTCTTGAAGAAAAGTATAATGAACTTCTTTCTCAGTCGACACCTTCATTGCCCATAACTTCTAATAAAACTGATCCAAATAATGATTATCAAAAAATTATGTCCAAGAAAGTAAAAAGAACTCTAGACGGGCAAAGTTATGACAGGTCTAAGGTGGCAAGAGAGCTAAGATCACTTAATCGATTACAATTGAAAATTAAGAAAAAAAGATATGGAGATGCGGTTTTATTAGCGAAGGAACTCGAGAACTCTAGTGTAGAGCAGATCAGAGCTCAGGCTAGATTTTTACTTGCAGAAGCTATTCATGCACAAGGTGAAAATGTTTTAGCGGTACAAATCTATGAAGAAATTGCGATATCGATGCCATTTTCAATCTTTTCAAAAAAGGCCATTGAAAAAGGCCTTGAGGTTTCAAAATTAATAAATGATCCGAAGATAATGAACAGGTTTAAAAAGTTAAAAGCACCTTATGAAGAAACTCAAAGGAGCTTTAATTGATTAAAGTTTTAATCATTCTACTATTTTCAGTTACTTGTTTTTCTCAGGATGACTTTGATTTCTCAGAGCTTGAGCTTCTCGAAGAAAGTGATACTAAAGATTTAAGTATAGAGGATCTAGGTAAGTCAATTGAGTCAAAGCCAACTTTAGAGGTCTCAGAAAGAGAAGAACTTGATGAACTCGAAGAGTTAAGAAGTGATATCGGTGAAGAAATAAAAAAAGAGCTGACAGATACACTGGAAGTTAACATAGACGATAATTCTTTTTCTTCAGAGATAAAAATTATTGATGTTAGTGAGGATGAAAAGAAATTAATGTCAGAAATAGACTTAATTAAAGCAAAGATGTCCGATGATGAGTGGAACAGTTTGATCTCAAAGTCGACCAAAGAAAAATATGTTGTAAAAGAAGGAGACTATCTTTGGAGAATATCTCAAACTCTTTTTGGTTCGGGTTTTTACTACGCAAAGATTTGGTCTCTTAACCCGCAAATAACAAACCCCCATGAGATAGAACCTGGTATGACTCTTGTTTTTGAATCAGGGGATGAAAATTTAGTTCCAACAGTTAAAGTCAGTGAGTTTAAGGAGTTTGGAAACTTCAAAAAATCAGCAGGTAAAAGAACTGATCTACAGGAGTTTGGCGATGATACGGTTCCAGCCTGGTTATCTGAAAGAGAAAAATTAAAAGCCGATGGTGCATATTTTCAATTTTTATCTGAGGATGACTTTGATGATTTTGATAATATGGCAAAGCTTAAGCTTAACGAAGAATTTCGAAAATACGCTCCACCAAGGAGAGATATCTTAGTTCCTCCGCCTGCTGATGAGTACGATGAAGTTGGTTTTGACCGAAATGCAAAAATTAATTTTAATTACAAAGAGGGCTTTTATCTAAATACTTTTGTTTCAACAAATATCGTTCAAGATTTTGGGGTAATCCATGCCGCGAGATCTGAACCTAGTTTAATTAGGCCGTATGACAAAATTTTTATTCACTTTGATAAGTCTGTAGATGTTAAGGCCGGAGATAGGTTCTCTGTTTACAAGCCGGAAGGAAAAGTTTCTCACGAGGTATCAGATAGAAATGGTTTTAGATACTCTATTGTTGCCCAGGTTCAGGCGTTGAGAAAATTAAAAAACTTATGGGAGTGTGAGGTTATTGAGCTCACAGGTGAAGCTAGAAGAGGAGACAGGGTAACTGTCTATACTCCAAAAATTGATAAAATTATAAAAACATTTAATGATCGGGCCATCGAAGCCGCCATAATAGACTCTTATAAAGACCTTGCAAAAAATATGATCTACGGTGATATTGTCTACCTTGATCGTGGGCGTGCTGATGGTGTCGAGATTGGTAATGTTTTTGAGGTCTTTTCTTTTTATGATCGTGGAACCGGAAAAAGAATCTCAAAAGAGCCTACTTATAAAATTGGGGAATTGACGGTCATATCAATGACTGATGATTTTTCCACGGCGCTTGTGACGAACTCATCAGATGAGATTAATCTTGGTTACCTCGCGTTTACCAAAAGCTCTTTTGATGCAGCGAAGGATAGTTCTCTTGGTAAGTTGGAAAAAGCACAGACTAGTAGTGATATTCTCGGACTTGAAAACTTAGACGTGGAGGTTGGTGTTGATGATCTTTCTGCAGAGGTGCTAAAAAGTGCAGAAAATATTCGCCTGACTGATGATGAAATTGAGGAACTTGAGCGCCAAGAGCTTGAAAAATCAATTCTAAATGATCACGAGAAAGACCTAAGAGACCTTGAGCGCCTAGAGCAAGAAATAGTTGAAGCAGAGCAAAAAATGCTTGAGGCCAAGCTTGATGAAGATAAAATTCTCGAGGATCAAAGCTTAGATGAGCTTGAAGGGGAGACGAAAGTTAGCAAAGATCCAAATGATTTCGCTGCTCTAGACGAGATTGAAGAAGAAGTTGGGCGTCAATATATGGACGAAGATATCAATAATAAAGATAATCCTTTTGGACTAACAGAATTTGACCTTGAAGAATTAGATGAGTTAATGAATACTGATCTTTAAGCAAAACATAAATTCAAATACTTACTAGAGGTCTGGGGCAAATGGCAGCAGAATCATCAAAAAAAGCAACAAAGAAAAAAGCAACAAAGAAAAAGGTTGCAAAAAAAACAACGAAAAAAGCAACCAAAAAGGTCGCAAAAAAAACAACGAAAAAAGCAACCAAAAAGGTCGCAAAAAAGGCAACCAAAAAAGTAGCAGCATCTAAAGATTATGATTTAGTTGTTGTGGAATCCCCATCAAAAGCCAAGACGATTAAAAAATATCTGGGGAGAGGTTTTCAGGTTGTTGCGTCTAATGGGCATATAAAAGACCTACCAAAGTCAAAGCTTGGCGTTGATATAGACGATAATTTTAATATTGATCTTGTTCCCATTAGCGGAAAAGGGGATAAAATTAGTCGGATAAGGGATTTGGCCAAAGGGGCAAACAGTGTTTTCCTCGCACCTGATATGGACCGAGAGGGAGAGGCAATAGCGTTTCATTTAAGCGAAGAGATTGGAAGAAGAAAAGGTATTTACCGAGTTGTTTTTAACGCTGTAACAAAAACGGCGGTGAGAAATGCAATTGATAATCCAACAGAGCTTAATACCTATATGTATGACTCTCAAAAAACAAGAAGAGTCCTAGATCGTCTTGTTGGTTACAAAATATCACCGATACTTTGGGATAAGGTGCAGCGAGGTATTTCTGCTGGCCGTGTTCAGTCTGTTGCATTACGAATAATTTCTGATCGAGAAATAGAGGTAAAAAAGTTTGTTCCAGAACAATGGTTCACCATTAATGGTGAATCGATGAAGGATGGAAAGCCTTTTGAAGTACGATATTACGGTGAAGAAAAAACGAAGAAAAATGAACTAAAAGATGAAAAAGAAGTTCAAAAAATATTAAACAACTGTAAGGGTAAAAACTTAAATGTTGTTGAAGTAAAAAAAAGAGAAAGAAAGCAAAGCCCTACTGCTCCGTTTACAACATCAAAGCTACAGCAAGAAGCCTCACATAAGCTTGGTTATACCGCTAAGAGAACAATGATGGTTGCTCAAAAACTCTATGAGGGTATTGAGATTACTGGTCACTCTCTTCAAGGTCTTATCACCTATATGAGAACTGACTCTGTTAGAACAGAGCCAGAAAGCTTAGGAAAGCTAAGAGATTATATTAAGGATAGTTACGGTGAAAAATATCTCTCCAGTGAGCCAATTATATACAAGGGAAAAAAGTCAAAATCCAAGGTTCAGGATGCTCACGAGGCAATTAGGCCAACTAACCTAGAGTTTTCTCCACAACAAGTGAAGGGAGACTTAGACCCTGACCAATATAAGCTTTACGAACTTATATGGAATAAGTTTATTTCATCGCAGATGTCTCACGCGATTATTGATCAAACGACAATTCATTCTGAGATTGATGGCCATCATTTTAGATCTACAGGCTCAATCATTAAGTTTCCAGGGTTTCGAACTGTTTATCTCGAGGCTGCAGCAGAGAAGGCTAATTATGACGTGTCTAAATCAAAAGATACGATTCTTCCGGAGATCGCAGAGGGCGAAAGTATTAAGTTTTCAAAGGCCCTTGAAAAGCAAGAGCATTGGACATCTCCACCTCCAAGATTTAACGAAGCATCACTCGTAAAGTCTCTTGAAGAGCAGGGCATTGGTCGACCTTCAACCTACGCATCGATTATTTCAAACATCCAAGATCGTGGATACGTACAAAAAGAGCAAAATAGGTTTATGCCAACAGAGCTGGGAATGGTCGTTTGTAAAATGTTAGTAGAGAGTTTCCCTGAAGTCATGGATGTCAAGTTTACTGCAAAAGTTGAAGAGCAGTTAGATAAGATTGAAGAAGGTGAGGTTCGTTGGAAGGGTTTTTTAAAGAACTTTTGGAAGTCTTTTGAGAAGACCCTAGAGAAAGCTAAAGAGGAAATGAAAAACCTCAAAAAGCAACAGCTTCCCACCGGAATCAATTGTAAAAAGTGCTCTGAAGGTGAGTACCATATTAAATGGGGGAGAAATGGACAATTTCTTGCCTGCTCGCAATATCCAGATTGTAATAGCACCCACGACTTTAAAAAAGATTTTGAAGGAGTCATTCATATTCTCCCAAAAAACTATTTTCATGATGACTGCCCAACTTGTGGCAAACGTCTTGAGGTAAAAAAAGGAAAATACGGAAAATTCGTTCGCTGTGAGGAGTATCCAACTTGTGAAACGACGCTTCCTTATACACTAGATATAATTTGTCCTGACTGTAAAAAAGGAAAGTTTGCAGAGAAAAAATCTCGCTACGGAAAAATATTTTACGGGTGTACGAGCTATCCTGATTGTACAAACTCATTATGGTCTAAGCCTTTTAAGTTTGATTGTGCTGGGTGCGGTTATAATATAATGTGTGAGAGAATAACTAAACGTGAAGGCCATCAACTACAATGTCCTAAATGTCGTTACAAAGTTGATATTGAGGACACTCCTTTTGCACCAAAAGAGGAAGAAACTCAAAACGCCTAAATTACTCTCACTAGATTTACGTCAAGGAGGACGTGATGATAGATGCTCTAATGAAATCAAAAGGTCCCAGTAGCTATAGAGACGGTCTAGTTTTATACCTCAAGGGAATGCTCATGGGGATAGCAGATCTTATTCCGGGTGTTTCAGGAGGAACGATCGCGTTCATTACTGGTATTTATGACGATGTGCTGGGGGGAATCTCCTCATACAATATTAGTTTCGTAAAAAAGTTTTTCTCTCGTGACTTTAAATTGGCGATTGAAGAAAGCTCTACGAAATTTTTGATCGTTTTATTTTCTGGAATCCTGACAAGCGTTTTTTTGTTCGCAAGGTTGATGCATTTTTTAATGAATAACTATGCTGTTTTTACTTGGTCATTATTTTTTGGTCTAATTATTGCAAGTATTTTTACTCTTTTTAAATCAACCAAAAATGTTTTTGGATTTAATTTAGTGTGGTTATTTTTGGGCGGTGCCTTTGCTTATACGGTTGTGTCTTTAGTGCCGGTAACGACTCCTGAAAGTAATTTATTTATATTTTTTTGTGGGTTTATTTCCATTATGGCGATGATCTTACCAGGATTGTCTGGATCTTTTTTATTATTAATTCTTGGAAAGTATCAATTTATAACGGGGGCGATTAAAAACCCTTTTAATGCGGAAAACATCATAATCATGGGTGTTTTTGCCACTGGAGCTACCCTTGGCCTGACTCTATTTAGTCGTTTCTTAAAATATTTATTAAATAAGTTCCATGATCAAACAATGATTTTTCTCGTAGGAGTACTCATCGGTAGTTTGAAAAAAGTTTGGCCTTGGAAAAAAACACTAGAGTCAGTGGTAATAAGAGGAAAGACAAAGATTTTATCAGAAGAGCACTTTATTCCTACAAAGATCGATAGTGAAGTAGTAACGGCCATTGGACTTATGTTGGTTGGATTTCTTATTGTTTTCTTTATGGAAAGAGTTGCAGAAGTAAAAAGTGAGAAATAAGAAATCTATTTTAATCATTGTTAGGGATGATGCCTCAAGCACAATGACTTGGTCAGGTATACCTTTTCATATAATTAGAATTCTTAAAGATTATGGACATAATGTGAGCGTCCTAGACAATCTTGGGTTTCCAAAATCAATTCATTGGCGTTTTAAACGAATTGCAGGGCGTTTTTTTTCGGGCTTTTCTCCAAAGTATTATTCTGAAATTTCATCAAAGTATTTTGGTCGAAAGATTAATAAATACCTAAAAAAAACAAATAAGAACTTCGACTTTATATTGGCGATAGACTTTTTAGAAGGTGTGCTAAATATTAAAACTAAAGTACCTGTTTTAGTTTATCGAGATGCAAGTTATGCATTACTAAATAAACTTGGTTACCCCGGCTTTGATAAATTCAACAAAGAGAGCCTTGAGGTGCTTTTAGAGCTTGAAAGAAAGTGCTTAGAAAGAGTAGATAAAATGCTTTTCACTTCAAAGTGGGCAATTGAAGAAACACAATCTTTTTACCCGATGATAGAGAAAAAAAAATATTTTGTTCAGCCATTTAGTTCGCAATTGTACCCTCCCCCTTCAAAAGATGATTGGAGAGTTCGCTATATAGGAGATGGAGATATTGTTAACTTTTTATTTGTTGGCAGGGACTGGAAAAGAAAAGGCGGTGATGACGCACTTGAAATCTTAAGAAGTCTTGCTGGCATGGGGTTTAGAGTTCACTTAACTGTTGTTGGGCACCGTCTCAATACTGAAAAGCTAGATTTTCCATGCGAAGTTATTGAAAACCTGGATGTCTCTGATCAATCAGACTTACACATCTTAAAAGGTCTTTACCTCAACTCTCATTTTTTTATATTACCAACGGAAGTAGAAGCTTTCGGAATCGTTTTTTCTGAGGCAATGAGCTTAGGCCTACCGGTAATAACGACAAAAGTCTGTGCGATACCAGAGATATTAGTCGATGGTAGGGAAGGGATCCTTATAGATAACAAATCAGGCTTGGATGTTGTTGTACAAAAGATAATTCAGCTACTTAAAGACAAAGATGAGTATAAGCAAATGCAAATAAATGCATCAAATCGCTTCGTAGAAAGATTTCACCCGAATCTTTGGGTTGATAGATTGATTGATATATATGAAGAAAAATTATAGTTTACGGTTCAGCGAATAAGATCTATATTCATCCATACGCGGGATTAGCTCAGCTGGATAGAGTAGCTGGCTTCGAACCAGTTGGTCGGGAGTTCGAATCTCTCATCCCGCGCCATTTAAAAGGGAATCGTTTGATTCCCTTTTTTTTTAAGAGGATTCGAACGACCTTGGGACGTCACCGAGAAAATATCCCAAAGGGATATTTTCATTATTTAAAAAATTAAGAAAAGTTGAGCGTCTAGAAACAGAGGTCGGTGACGGAATCTCTCATCCCGCGCCATTTAAAAGGGAATCGTTTGATTCCCTTTTTTTATTTATTAAGATTTTTATTTTGCTCGACGTTTTCTTCTATTTCGTGTGCTGGGTAATCCTGGTGCCTAGAAAACATTTTATTGATTTGTAACTCCAGGCTTTGAAGATAGTCATTCTTTCTAAAGCGAATAAGTTTTACTTCTCCGGTTTCATTAATCTCTTCTATGTGTTTTTCTAAACGGTACAAAGGTCCTACCATCTTATGAGAAACAATCACTAGTATAACTCCAGAAATTATAAAAACGATTAGAGAGGACCAAAAAAAATACCTACCAAGGACTAACTCCTGAGTCTCCAGCATCATTAAGGCTATTGCTTTTTGCTCTCCCAAAAGTTTACCTGCTAAGCCTTTTACTTCTCTAACTGCAGTGACGGATTGGAAATAAAAAATAGAAAGGGTAACAAGCACAGGGATAAAGGATAAGATGATTAGCCTTAATTGAAACTCAGGGTTGACGAGATACTTTAATCTAAATGTTTTCATCGCTAGAATCCTCTAGTTCGTATTCGATAATTTTACTCATATTATGAATAGTGGTTAATTTGATTTTACTATTTTCTTTGACAAGGTTAATCAATTTACTTCCGCGATAACCAAAGTATGAATTTGGTTTATCTTCGGTATATCCACTAAGCTGACGATAAATCATATTTTCTTTTTTATTAAGACTAAATCTTAATATGCCAATAGTATGTTGATCTCCATTATTTATTGGTGAATAGTTTTGACTTATGAAATTTCCATTTTGATTAAATATTAAATAAATTTGATCATTAAGACTTTCAAATTGAAACGAATTGGAGTCTAGCTCTTTTCCACATTTTGCATTGTAAAAAATCTTTTCTGGCGAAATATTCATAAAAGGCGTAAGCGTTTTTTTATCAAGAATTTCTAATTCAATTCTATATTTGATATGTGACATTAGGTTCGAATTGGTATCAAACCAATGCGAAATTCTTTTTTTTAATAGTAATATTTTACTTTCATTAATGGGGAAATAACTTTCGAGATTTTTATCACAATGAAGGACTTCTTCTAAATTATTGTTAATATTTTGT
>Ga0233434_1000207_pt1 | contig 74681 bp, 97 predicted proteins | sample SI_122_August201_4_FD_182738 | JGI IMG/M metagenome (GOLD analysis project Ga0233434, IMG submission 182738) | Seawater microbial communities from Saanich Inlet, British Columbia, Canada - SI_122_August2016_120_MG | ecosystem: Environmental > Aquatic > Marine > Inlet | place: Canada: British...
CATTTTCTTTTTGTGGTCATAACACTATCTCCTGATCATTAATTCAATAATATCCATTAAAGTTTCATTTCGAGTTATAAGCCGTTTATTATGATCTACTGTACGAGTTCTGGATTCCGTCATCTTACTTAATTGAATACTTAGATCTTCCTCCAAAGATTGCTGAGCAGCATGAGCTTCCAGATACTCTTTCTGCTTATTCTGTAATTCAATATTCTTAGCTACCATACGTGCAATATCCTCATCTTTCTTAGATATTACCTCTTCGTAACTGGATATAGTTCGTTTATCCATAGCTAGAGCACGAACTTGTGTATCCATTTGCTTTTGCATTTGAGCTTTAGTTGGCATCACTATCTCCTATTTTCTAATAGTTTAGTTAATTTATACGCTTTATCAGGTATATAACCATCTCTTAGCATTCGAGCATGGTATTCGGTATCTGGCCAGATATGGAAAACACAGCCTATTTGACCGGAGTGATATAAACCATCATCCGGATCATAAACACTAAGCAATGCTTCTTCTATCCTACAATTCTTTGTTTCAGAGCAGGTAGCACATACTGCAGATGTTGGAGTATGCCGTTTCATGCACTATCTCCTATAAATGGTTGAGGGCTTACCGATTATCAGTCGATAAGCCCTCTATGCTAAACAAGACGGGTTGGAGTCTTGAGCTAGCTAATGGATATGGCGTATTGTACGCCGATATAAGCGATATATATTCCCCAAGATGCAATGCTCCAGAATAGGAATCTTTCGCCTTTATTCATAATCTGATGCCTTGTATTGCACATATAATGAACTGGTGCACGTTTTCTCATGATGTCCTCCGGTTATGACGATAATTACGTGAATCTTCGATACTGTATTTATCTATAATAAAAGCAGTATGATATCGTCGATCATTTAATACCCTACGATCTTCTTGTTCGACAGTAGCCGAATAATCTACTTGATGCTTATAGTTCTTAGATATAGCACGATATACCTCTTGAGGTAATATTGCATCGAACATGATTAATCTCCTTAATAATCTATTTGTTTAATAACCAAATTATGTTTCTTGGCCAGATCTATCATATGGCCAGTGCCTTTACTCTTCCCATCCCATGCTATGAGCGCATGAGTGGCGATCTTAGCCATTTCTTCATTACGCCTATAACCTGCTGATTTGCCGTATTTATCCCATTCAGCAGGCATTTCAATGAGTCTAAGGCCCATATTTATTGCTATTTGAATACCTAGGCTATCAGCGCCACGAGCCATACCGGATATAATAGTTATATTCTCTTTAGGCTGTTTATGTAAAAAATTAGTAAATGCATAAAGCAGTGTTTGATAATCAGTAAAGTCTCTTCCACCGGCTATGATGAGTTTAATCATAATATCTCCTTTAAAGTTAATAACTTAGCTTAACACCAGACCTATATAGTCTGATGCTAAACTAAGTGCACTGGTATCCTGTACTCTGCGGATACCAGTGACTTAATGCTCTAGAACAGGCTGATGACTTCAGAAGCGCTGATTGCTTTGATGATGCCATCTTTAGCATGCCCTGCAACTGCAGGAATGTCTGAAGCATCCAATGAACGCTTAGCATCTCCATGAGTAACAAACGCAACAAACTTAACTTCAGTCACTACGTTATCTTGAGCATCTTTCTGCTCAACATGAAGCATAACTTTCAGAGACCGGCCTGTAGTATCAGTCTCTTCAATACTTGAGTTGCCTTTGGCATTCGTAAGCAGAGAAGTAAGTCTCTCTTCTGCAGTACGTTTGTCATTGGCCAGAGGCCTATTCAACAACTCTGCCAAATAATCACCTACTTCGCAATACCAACCGGATTTGCCAAGCATATATCTGGCTTTAGGCGCTTTAGCAGGCCCATTGATCGGTACTACTTTACCTACCTGTTGTTCGTTAACTTGAGGCATTGACATGGTGAATCTCCTTCTTACTTAAGGTTTACAGTTCAGGCAATAGTGCCCAGTTCTTAGATAGTTTAATTACATATCTAGGTAAATCATGGATATTAGCTCTATCCTCATGTTTTGACTGGTGTTAAACACACCACTATCGCCACCAGGCGAGAGTAAGAGCAGAGTACTATCGTACTGTCTTGAGCTAAAGAAACGAGAGGACTGTCTGATTGATTTGGTTTAACTTAATGATTAAATGAGGTCACTATAAATACCTTATAAATCCCAATGCTCCCGTTAGGGAGCACCGGTGTTATTACATGGATTTAACTTGCTCGAGGATATCAGGGATATCAGACTCCTGTAACATGACATTTGGCCTAGTTGAGACAAGAAAACCAAAAAACTTCTTTGTATTGGCATTGAGCAATACTATAAGGCTATTGCCTTCGTTTTCTTGAATGGCAGTTTCAGGATCCAATAACACTTCTTTAAGCCTATCTTTAGTGTTAGGACTGTTAATTAATTCAATGCACTTACTTTCAGCTAACTCAATAAACAAATGCTTATTGATGTTGTAAATGTACCGAGCTGGTCTAGCAGGAATGATTTTGAACATAATAAGATATCTCCTAGGAGTAATAGATTAATTAGCTATGCTCCGGACATGGATTATCTATGAAATAATTATAGCCACATCCTTCACATTGATATATATCTGTGTCCATCTGCTCAAGGTCAACTTCACGATCGACCATATGTTTGTAGTTCTTAACTACAGTCCGGTAATCTTTAGGGTCTAAAGTAACGTCAAACATGGTATCTCCTTAGTCGAGATTGGGTGGTTCAGCTTGCAAATGCATATCCATGAGGATCTCGAAATCCATGGATGTATAAGCTGATTTCTTTTGGGCCAATACTTTGCCTTTCTTAGCCCAAATATTCCAAGCACGTTGAATAGCCATTAATACGATGACTTCTTTATAAACAGCATGTATGAAGAGACACATGCCTACTGCACCAACAATAGCTATGACCGCTATTAACGTATAAATGAGTGTTTCAATAGACATAAGATGTCCCCCTTAATAAAGTGTTTCGAGGTCTTTGCTTAATGCATTGACCTCACCGATTAGCTTATCCAGCCTTAACCAAGCAGGACTATTATGTTCTACTTTCTGCTTAGCGTAGTACAACTTAATGCTTACTGAGTACAGCTGTTCTTGAACTGAACGTTCGGTAACAGGTGTAGGCTGACACATATACTATCTCCTTAATAACAGGTTATAGATTAATAAATACTAGCTTCTCGACGCCCTTTATTCTTTCGGCATGTAACCGTAGATTTGTTTCATCTCTACGCTTCGAGAACCTAATACTTATTAATAGGACTAGGGCTTAATTGCCCTAGTCCAATGGTATTAGCTAGCAAGAGCAACGATAGCTTTACGCTGAGGATTGCTCTTAACAGGCCAACAGATCTTCTTGGTAGCCCGTGATACCAGTACATCCATGCTGGGAACATAGATGTATTGAGTGCCATTGTGCTCAACATATACGGTTTTATTCGCACAGTAGAGATGATTAACGAGTATCGCTACCCGATTACCATGGCTGGCACTTTTATAAACTATTGAGCCAAGGTTATTCTTAATAACCATTGACTTAATGGACTCATCCCAAGTGAGTCCTTCATCCAAAGTAACGCGGTATTTATGTCGTTTACCGTGAATGGTTAATGGAACTAATGAATAAGCCATGAGATATCTCCTTAATTAAGAGGTTATGGTGTTTTAATTAACACCAATACCGGCACCAGCCGGTATGCTATAAGCAACGATTATAGTGTTCAGCAGAGTAAAGCATTGGTATGATTAAAGGTATCTTAAGGATTACCTAGTGATAGTGGGTTAGAGCAAGTCTTTTGGCGCTATCTTATAGTGTTATCTTGTGTGTAAAGGTAGGACGTGGCCTCCCGTAGGAGACCACGTTATAGGAAGGACTAAGCGTTGTCGTATTGCGCAATCTGCGCTTCGGACCACTTACTCTTATCGACAGCATTCAGCTCGTCGAAGGACTCCGCAAGCTGGCTTTTGTATGCACCTTGCATACCGCTCTTGTACATCTTACCGGCATACCGAGTGCCTTGTACGACATCGGTAAGCAGATGAGCTGATTCTTCTACCGTATGCGATACGGCATGGACGACTGGGAATGACATAGGATATCTCCTTAGTAACAGTTAACTGTTGAGCGTTATTGCCCATAAGCCCATCAGGGCTGTGTAAGGTTGAGGTTTTAGGAAAAGGATAGTTATATTGAATAGGGGGGGATGGGGTTTTCGCTGACAGGGGTCAGTTAGTTAGTATTGCACGTACGCACCTGTGAAAATATCACTATAAGCTTTTAGCTTATTATTATTATTTAGCATATAGCAGGTATATAGCTAATTAGTTTGTGTATCAGAATAACGCTATTCTGATATATAAAACCCGGACCATCTTTAGCGAACAAGACGAGCTTTAGCGAGACGGTGATTTTATATATAATATAATAATAATATAATAGGGAGCCTGCGGTAGCCTAAGTCCGAGGACTGGAGGGTAGGGCGAAGCCCGGACCGAAAGTCCGAAGGACGCTTCTTCTTCTTAGAGAGCTAACTTAAGTAATATATAGAGAATAAAAAAATATAAGTTGTCCCACCACCTTATATTTGGATTATAAGTTGTCCCACCACTTTAAAAAGTACTTTAAGGTTGCTTTATGTTGGTTTTGGGTATATATTTAGGAAAATAATAACTCATATAAAGGTGGATTATGTCGGCACTGAAAATACATAAAGTACGGACTGCTCCTAATAGCAGAACTCGTATTTCCAAGTATCCTTACGTAGTTCAATGTGGGAAAGATTTTGGTAAAATTACCAAATACGCTAATACTTGGACTACTGTTAATTGTGCTGATTGTTTAGCTAAGAGAATTTACCAACCACGTAAGAAAGGAATTTAATTATGGATGATAATGTGAAAGCTAGTGATGAAGTAGAAATAGAAGTAAAGCCGGCTACCCAGGAAGATGTAACTGAGGACCTGGATATCCCTAATGCAGAGAATCAGGTAGAGTCTGATACGCAGGACTCTGAACCTGAGGCTCCGGAGAAATGGGAAGGAGGCGATGCAGGCGATGGAGTAGTAATAGGAGTAGATCCTGCTAGTGCTGAGCCAGAACCTGAAGTACCTGATCCTGGTGAAAAGAGTAATCCTGCTGAAGCCAAACAACTTCCTGCGGAGAAAGAACAGCTGCCTGCTGAAAAAGAGCCACCTGCAGCTGGATATGATAAATCTCCTGTTGCAGGGAGAGCTGGACCGAATAAGCTGAGAGAACAGTATATTCGTAATAATAGTTAATTAATCATGAGGAGAATAAAGATGTCAGCATCTGTAGTATTCAAACAGGGTGATGAGATGCCTTTGGGAGCAAAAGAGTATCGTAAACACGCTACGGCTATGATGCTTGAAATGCATCAGACGTTTACGTGTCATAGCAGAGAAGGAGTATTGGATGGTCAGCCAGGAGATTTCCTGGTAGAGGATGGACATGGAGGATTTTATCCTGTGTCTGCAGAGTTCCATAAAAATAACTATGTAGAGGCTTAATATAAAGGACTGGTTCCATTTGAGTCCGGACAGAGCCGGCTTATTTGGTGGATAAGCAAGGCAAATGGCCTAATGAGTTCCAGTCCTTTATTTTTTTCTTAGATAAATATGTTTAATAAATTAGAAATACAATCTGAAGAGTCTAAAGTAGTAGGCGGAGGTATGTTGGAAGCCCCGGGTGCTAAGTTATTCGCCAGATTTGTATTTAATATTAATAAGCAAAATATAGTAAAGGGCACACCTGAGACCATAATTAAGAGCACAAATATTACTGCCTGGGAATTCAAAGTAGGGATTAAAGAATTAAAAAGATATAATATAATTAGGAAATATACGGCAAAAGAATATATGCTGAACCCAGATGTATCGTATAACGGAGATGACAGACGTTATTATGTGCTGAAGCATATGTGGGATACACAAACTACTACGGGATTAAAAGAAGCATGAGCGCTGTATATTACAATACTGACGAGAAGACCTCGGCGACATGTAATGTGTCGAGTAAAGTTATTCGGCTAATTCTTCCCCTTTGGCTTAATATCGATAAGAATAACCAGGTCGACAAGAGAAAATTTGAGAAGAGGCTATCTAAAATAAAAGATTATCGCAGCTGGCAGAAATACTGGAAAGAACTCGTGGATAAGAATATTGTTATTTTTTTAGATAAGAATACAATAATGGTATCGCCGCACGAGTGTTATTGTGAAGGCGCATCGCAGAATACTTTGATTAATAAATGGAATGAGGCTCGTAATGGATCAACAGTTAGCTAATTTACCAGATAATGAATGTGAGTTAGAGACGACAGATTACTTGAGTAAAGAGATGCTAGCCGGTGCTGTACCCGATAAGCGCTTTCGTAAGCATGTAACTGACAAAGTTGTTGATGTAATTAATTCAGAGCCTGATTCTGAACTACGAAGGGTGTTTAGAGACAATACCTTAAACTATGCTGCAGTGTTGTCGACTGGTAAGCATTCTCTATCTGCATATGTGAATGCAGTAAAGTTTGTTTCCCTTCGATTAATGGGGGATAAGGCCTCTACTGCGTATAGTAAGGTCTTTCCGGATAGATATCAGAATCTGATAGATCGAGGTGCCAGTGCTTCGTATATTGCCAGCTTCGCGGACAATTACAGTAAGAACAGCTTAATTACGAAGATTATGGAGCAAACCATGATCCCAACTCATATCCTAAACGCCGGAATATACCAGGAAGCTATTAATTGCCAGGCAGGGCTAATGCGAACTGCTAAATCAGAAATGGTTCGGCAGAAAGCAGCTGAGAGCCTTATGACTAATTTAGCAGCACCTGCTGCAGCTAAAATAGAAATTGATATCACCCACAATAACGATATGCTGCAAGACCTTCGTGATACCACCCGGGCTCTGGCTAAACAGCAATTGAGTTTGATTATGAATGGCCAGGCCTCAGCCACAGAGATAGCGCATAGTGAAATCTTAGTTAAGAAGACTATTGAAGATGCTGAGGTTATCGATGTTGGAAACTAATATTTTAGATCTATTGCCTCAACGCTATCCGTTCTTAATGATCGACCGGATCATAGAATTAAAGTCCGATAGTATTATCACGCTTAAGAATGTTACGCACAACGAACCCCACTTTGAAGGTCACTTCCCTGATAATCCTATAATGCCTGGAGCTCTTATTTTAGAAGCGCTAATGCAAACCAGCATATTGCTAGCTAAATACGATATTGAAATAGATAGTCGCGCAATAATGTATGTCACCACCATGGATAAAATACGCTTTCAGAAACCTGTATTACCGGGAGATCAAATGCATTTAAAAGTATCTCGAGTAGGAGATATGGGATCAACTATCCGATTTGCAGGCGCTGCCTGGGTAGGTAAATATATAGTTGCTCAGGCAAGCTGGACTTCTATGCTTGTCAGTCCGGGATTATGATTAATCCTTACGATAAATCTAAAGAGATCTGTATAAACTGCATTAATTGGGATGGAGATAATTCCGGAATGGAAGGATTGTGTGAAAAGAATGCCGATAACGTTAAATTACTTACTAGCCGGCTGGAAGAATGCGGTAATTTTATTAATCTTCATTTAGATATTAATTTAGATGGAACTGATTAAAAAGACAGTAGATGAGTATCTAAATGCTATCGATTATAATGACGATCCTAATTACGTGCCTAGCCAATTTGCCCTTGAATTTATATCATTTGTTAAACTAGTTAATGGCGAGAAAGGGGAGGAACATAAGACCCCGGTCATCCATTATAAGATGGTCGACAAGATCGCCGGCAAACACCAGAATACAGCTAATATGTGTTTTCGCGGATCCGCTAAAACAAGTATATTTGCTGAATATTTGTTTCTCTATCTGGCTGTGTATGGTGAAATTCCAGGGTTTGGTACGGTACCGTACGCCCTGTACGTATCTGATAGTATTGACAATGGCGTTAAAAAGATGCGATTACGTATCGAGCGTCGATGCCAACGCAGTGTGTTCCTAAAAAAATATCTTATTGAAGCCAAATTTACTGATATCAGATGGTATTTTAAGAACGCTGACGGTAATGAATTTGTCGTTACTGGCCATGGCGCCAAGACCGGTGTCCGGGGAACAGTTGAATTAAATACTCGGCCGAACCTGGCAATACTCGATGATTTAATTGACGATGATGACGCCCGGTCCGAGACGGTTATTAGCAATGTCGAGGATACAGTCTATTCAGCTATTGATTACGCCCTGCATCCCAATAAACGCAAAATAATCTGGTCCGGAACACCATTTAATGCTAAAGATCCTCTATATAAGGCAATAGAATCGGGGGTTTGGTATGTAAACGTTTATCCAGTTTGTGAAGCTTACCCGTGCGCTGAAAAAGATTTTAGAAGTGCCTGGCCAGATCGATTTACTTTCGAATATGTTAAGGGCCAATATGATAAAGCTTTCGGCGTAGGTAAATTAGACTCCTTCCAACAAGAGCTCATGCTTCGTATCATGTCGCCGGAAGACCGCCTGGTGAAAGATTCAGACATGGTCTGGTATAAGCGCATTCATGTGCTTAAGAACAAAGGCGCTTTCAACTTCTACATAACCACAGATTTCGCTACCAGCGATAAGCAATCATCTGATTGGAGCGTAATTAACGTATGGGCCTTAAATAATAACGGCGACTTCTTGTGGACTGATGGATTCTGTAAAAAATGCCTCATGAAAGAAACGATAGATGAATTATTTCGTTTAGTTCAAGATTATAAGCCGCAAGAAGTAGGAATTGAGATCGACGGACAACAGGGTGGATTCATCTCCTGGATCCAGAATGAAATGGGATATCGAAATAATTATTTTACGTTATCTACTGGTAAAAATAGCAACCAATTGGGAATTAAGAGCAATAAAGACAAAATGAGTAAATTCCAATTAAATGCTATTCCGCTCTTCCAAAGTAAGAAAATATGGTTTCCTGAGGAATTAAGAAAAAGCGAAGAATTAGCAGAGTTGCTTTTGGAGCTATCTTTAGCTACTCTTAAGGGGTTCAAGAGTAAGAACGATGATCAGCTTGATTCGATTAGTCAATTAGGAGAGCTGAATACTTGGAGACCGAGTGAAGTAGGTCCCCATGATGAACCTGAAGAGGAGCCTCAAGAAGACGGTATGTGGGGTAATAATGATCTTAAAAAAGTAGGCGATAGTTCCTACTTCGTTTAGCTAAGGGAGCAATATGAAAGTTTCGGAACTTATTAGTGATTTAGTAGCAGGACCGTGCAGTAAACTTGCTTTTGCCAGCGTAGGAGATATGGTTACCAACCCCGGGAGCCCTACTGCAGCGCAGACTTTAAATAGAAATAAGTTTATTAGATATATAAATTTAGCTAATTTAGCTATACATAAACGATTTCATTTACTCAAAAAAACATTTGAATTAGATGCACCGATCGATGAAGAAGAATTTACTTTACCTTCCAATTTTCTTGTTCCGATTCATGCATATTACGCTGATACACGCGAAGAATTAAATATCAGAGACGATTCTACTAAACTGGTTGATGAAGTAGATACCACCGTAACGCTGCTCATGCCTGAGCCATTTAAAATAGTAATTAAAGGCGTTGATCAGACCGTGCCAGTTCATGATTTGATTATTATAAAATACGCAGCTGCTCCTGTTAAAGCTACGACAGTATTTAATACCATATCAGTTAATGAAGTATACAGAGAAGCTCTTCTCAACTACGCTTCGTATCAAGCCCACAGCTCAATTAGCGGAGATATTAAAGACGAAAATAACACTTACTATCTGAGATATGAAGCCAGCTGTAAGCAGATTGTTCAATCCGGTATGTGGGGAAATAATGAAATAAGCATAAATCTTAAATTAGAAGAGAACGGTTTCGTATAATCAATTGACTTATTTTTAGATTACCGTATGCTGTTCTTGCGGATAGTCTACCTACGCTGAAAATAACCTGGATATTCCAGTCAATAATGGTAGAGGAGTTAGATCATGGCATATTACCCCACCATTAATTTAGTAGCCGGCGATGACAAACCTGAAATCACCGTAGTACTCAAAGACAAAAATACAGCTGCAGCAGGCTATACTCTCGATCCCGAAGACCCGGATAGCTGGGCTCTTATCGATATTTCCGATCCTACAATTACAGTATTGTTTCGTGCTTTAGGAACTACGACTACTTTAGATACTCTAGTCTGTACAAAAGTAGCTCCGTATACTAACGGGGAATTTTATGCAACTTGGGGGCTTACTACCCTAGATGTTGCTCCCGGTACTTATGAAGGCGAAATTGTATTAACTTATGTTAGTGGCCGCATTCAAACTGTCTTTGATTTACTTAAATTTAAAGTTCGAGGAGATTTTTAATGTCTATAGGTACCTCGTTAGTTAGTAAATTAAGTGGGGTTGTAACATGGGAAGATGCCAAAGCTAATATTACATTAGATTGGGATAGCAAGAATTTTAATCTAGCAGATACTGTTACGCCTTCAGATGCGTTCTTAGCTACGCTTAATAAAACCATTGCTGATCCTGCAGATATTGTTAATACAAGTGATTCTATAATCGTATCTCCCGGTATTAATATTGCTGATACACAGAGCGTAACAGACGCATTAGTACTGGCAATCAATATTGCAATTACTGAAACTGTTATTGCATCAGATGCTATAACTGAATACGTTAATGGAACGCTTAATGGCTCAGCACTTAATACAAGACGATTAGCAGATGGAGATACGCCTGTATCAGGTACTAATATATTAATTACAATTACATAATTTAAATAGGATACGGAGTTTATTATGAAGACGCGTAAATTTGACGAACTTAAAGTTACGGGACATTTAAAAATTTTCCTTAATGGAAAAAAAGTAAGAGATATAGACAATCTAGTAGTCACAGAAGGCAAAGAATGGATTGCATCCAGAATGCAAGGCGTTACCGATGCTGTTATGGGTTGGATGACTATCGGTACAGGTACTACTGCAGCTGTTGTTGGAGATAGTACTTGTGAAACCCAAGTATTTCATCAAGCTCTTACTGTTTCTGGCGGCTCAGTAGCAGGAGCGGTTATTACATTTGCAACTACGTATGCAGCTGGTGATGGTACCGGCGCAATAACTGAAGCGTGTATTACAAATAACACGACTGTAGATACTGGCGATATGCTAGCTCGAACGGTATTTGGTGTTGTTAATAAAGCTGCTGGTGATACCATGACAATTAGCTGGTCAGTAACTATTTCCTAGGGAGAATTATTGTGTTAGTAAAATTTTCAAATAATGTTGCCACAGCCCTAACTAATAGTATTACAGATTCAGCTACGTCATTTGATTTAGATGACGTATCTGCTTTGCCTACGATTATATCGGGAGAGCATTTTTATCTTTCTATACTTAGCGGGGGCAATGGAGAAATTGTTAAAGTAACTGGTGTAGCTGGTAATACGATTACTTGTGTACGAGGGGTAGATGGTACGTCTGGGACTGCTGGCTTAGCTGCTGATGTAGTTGAGTTACGCATTACAACTGCAATGCTTACGGATGCATTCGATGCCATTAGTGATTTAGCTCCTGCGTTACATTTTCTTTTTGAAACAACTACTACGGATGCAGACCAGGGTGCCGGATTAGTATCTGGAAATAATGCTACTTTTGCTTCTTCAACAATTTTATATATTACAGATGAAGACGATAACGGTGTCGATGTTTCTGGACAAACTTCTACTTGGGGAGATTTTGCTGGAGTTGGAACAGCAGTTAGAGGAACTATTGTTATTAGATCAAAAGAAAATCCAACAACTCGATATGTTGCATTTCATATCAATGGCGCTTTAACAGACGGAACTGGTTACTGGAAATTCCCGGTAGCAAATGTTTATACTGCAGGCGTTTTGGTTGACGCTGAGCCGGTTACTATTGAATTTATTCAAGCTCCGGCTCAATCTGCATCAGCTACTTTAGCTGGAATTGTTGAATTACTTACCAGTGCTGAAGCTATTACTGGAACAGATACCACAAGAGCTATGACTGCTGCAGCATTTCGAGCAGCGCTAGTGGACGGTAATGATACTATTTTAGGTAAGTTTAATCTTAAAGACTTTGGAATGATTACAGTTGCTAAAGGCAATCTGGGAGCAACTCCTGCTTTTGATTTATCAGCTGGCAATTGTCAAACTGGTACTGTAGATGAAGCTATTACATCATCAACTTTTACTAATCCGACTGGCTCAGATGAGCTCTGCTCATTTATTCTTTTCTTAACTAATGGAGGCGCATTTTCTGTGGCATGGCCTACAAGTGTTGATTGGGCCGGAGCAAGCGCACCGAGTTTGGTGGCTTCCGGAGTAGATATTTTAGCTTTTCATACTTATGATGGTGGAACTATTTGGCATGGAATATTGTTATCTGGAGATTCTAGCTAATGTTTATATTTGGTGGTCCTAATTTTCTAATACCACAACCTACTTCAGGCAAATTGTTTGGATGGGGTAAGAATGCTTTTGGGTGTGTAGGGGATGGTACAACAACAAACCGTTATTCGCCTGTGCAAATCGGCTCCAACACAAATTGGAGTGGAGCTAAAGGCGGCTATGCCTTTACGTGTGCGATCAACACAGCGGGAAAAGCCTATGCGTGGGGTGAAGGTGCGGATGGTAGATTAGGAACAGGATCAACCACTGACACTTGTTCACCAAATCAAATTGGTGCGTTGACCGATTGGGTTCCGAAAGGCCCGTTTGCTATTGGTGGCACAAGGTATGGGATGCACTTTATCAAAGCCAATGGAACATTGTGGGCGTGGGGAAAAAATAGTTATGGGCAGATAGGTGATGGAACAACAACTGCAAGAAGTTCACCAGTACAGATAGGAGCCTTGACCACTTGGAGATATGTTTCTGCGGGAGCCAGTGAACACGTTATTGCAATTACCACTAGCGGGACTATGTTTTCGTGGGGAAGCGGCAGTAGTGGAAGAACAGGACATAGCAATACCACATCTTATTGCTCACCTGTCCAGATAGGAGCCTTAACCACTTGGGCTAGGGTTAGATGTGGTGGTTCTTCTGGCAACTGGGCTGTAAGAACTGATGGGAAAATGTTTACTTGGGGCACAGGAACAGGGGGACAGTTAGGACTTGGCAACACTACTGCTTACTCATCTCCAAAACAAGTGGGGGCCTTAACTACTTGGGCTTCGTCAATAAGCGGTACGCATCATGGCGGTTGTATAAAAAGTGACAACACCCTTTGGTCATGGGGAAGTGGTGGTAGTGGTCGAACGGGTCATAACAACACCACGGATTATTCATCTCCGGTACAAGTAACAGCTCCGGCTGTGACATGGCTTTATGCAGATGCAGGACAGTACTCTACTATGGGACAAGATGTAGATGGCTATCTTTATATGTGGGGTGATGGCGCACAAGGACAGCAGGGCGATGGTATCGGTTCTTCTGTGTCTTGTCCCAAACAGTTAGGAACAGAGAAGTGGCTTTCTATGCAATATATTTCAATGGCAAATAAACATAAACATCAAATACGAACATGATATATTTTCTCTCATCACTACCAAGATCAGGAAGCACTTTGCTGGCATCATTGCTAGGGCAGAGAGAGGATACGCACGTTTCAAAAACGTCTAACCTGTCTGAAACTCTAGGGGCTGTTTACAACACTATTCAGAATAGTGGGGCGACAAAAGCAGAAGGCGGCACAGATGAAGATACCTTCCGTGCGCTTGAGGGGATTGTTAAAGCCAAGTATGCCACCACAGAAAAAGAATTTATCTTCGACAAAGATAGGATGTGGCCTAACCCTAACATTATGCCAATAATGAGAGAAGTGCAGGGCGGGGGCGCACCTAAAATTGTCGCAACCGTAAGACCTATTGTTGAGTGTATCGCATCTTTTTATTTGATTGACAAGTCGGAGCTTTCCCCTAAAGAGTGGGTTAGAACTTCTCATCTATTTAAACATTTAATGGAGTCATATAAAACTCTACAGGAAGGCTATCAGCTTGCCCCTAAAAACTTTTGTATTGTAGAATATGACAATCTTGTAAATGACCCACAGAAAGAATTAGATCGTATTGCAGATTTCATTGGGATGCCTCATATTGACTACAAGCCTGAGATTGAGCAAGTAGAAGAAAATGATGAGGTGTGGGGGATAGAGAATCTACACACTCTGTCACCAGAGATTCATAAAAATCATATAAATGCAAGGGCTGTTCTAGGGCAAGAGCTTTACGATCATTATTCTGGTGGTGAGTTTTGGAATGACAAGCCAGAGCCAGTTAAACCTCCGCAGGTTCTTGACTTGACCCTAGAGGCTGGCCTTCATGGGCATTTTGAAAAAGCTGAAAGCATGTTACGGCAAGAGATCAAGGTAAACCCCGGCAACGAAAGAGCGCAATTCAATCTTGGGCTATACGACATGATGAATGGCAACCAAGTCAGAGGCTATAGGCAGTTTGAGTATGGCAGGACTATGAATGTCTATGGCAACAACAACACAGCCAAGACTGCTATGCCTAGATGGGACGGTAAGCAACCGGGAACAATCTTGATGGATATGGAAGGCGGTTATGGCGATCAGTTTTTCTATATTCGCTTTGCTAAAGACATTGTTGACCGAGGGAATAAATTAATTGTTTCTGGATGTGAGTGGCTTTCTAATATTATGCGAAGCGTGGAAGGCGTTGACACCTTTTGTATGCACCAAGGGTCAGAGTTTGTTTATCATAACTACTGGCTCCCCTCAATGTCTGCCCCTTTAGTGATGGACTTGGAGTATTCTGATATGAGGGGGGAGGCTTATATCCCTAGGGTTTGCCCAAGTGAAGGGAAGATCGGGGTCAAGTGGGCTGGCAACCCAAAGTTTGAACACGAACAACATAGGCTGTTCCCTAAAGAAATGATGTGGGATGTTGTAGAGGGGTTCGATGTTATATCATTCCAACGTAATGATGAGACAGGCGAAACAGAAGGCCCAGAGTGGATGGAGAAAGCCGACCTCTTTTCATGGGATATAACAATGAAAGAGCTGAGTAAGTGCGACCTGTTGCTTACTTCTTGTACTGGGCTAGCGCATCTTGCTGGGGCTATGGGGATTGAGACTTGGATTGTCACTCCATTGCTCCCCTATCATACTTGGGCAGTACCGGGGAATAAAAGTCCGCATTATAACAGCGTTACTTTATTTCGACAGGAACAGTATGGAAATTGGGATAAGCCATTTTGGAATTTGAAGAAAGCCTTTAGACAGAGAATGTGGAAAACAAAAGATATTGAAGATGAACTTTTATTGCATATATAGGAGTAGGTTATGGCACAGGGAAATCATGTTTTAGTTGAAGGCGGGGTTGTTGTTTGGGGACCTGGAGAACTTCCTCGAAGTTGGAAGAATCATTCAGGCTTGAATATGAAAAGTGTTGCTGATCTTAAAACACTCGGTTGGTTACCATGGTCAGAAGTGCTTATCCCCTATGACAATAAAACGCATTACCGGGATGACTACACTCACGATATTCAAGCAGATCAGGTTATTTACACTGATATTATCAGGGCATTTACAGCTGAGCAGTTAACGCAAAATAACTGGAATGACTGGTCAACTGAAATGAGTGAAAGTGATCGATTACTAAATCCCACTTCAGAGGGGGTACAACTTCCTCGGCAAATTGAAGATGTCGTGAATATGCTGATTAATAAGTTTCCAAATATTTTGGACGAAGCAGGAAACGAAAAGATGAAAGAACGTTATGATGCAAAAAGGGCGTTAAGAGGCATTAAGCCTCCGCAACCATAATTAATTATTGATACGGAGTTTCTGATGCCAGATAGACTTTCGCCAATAGAAATTGACGAGTTAGCTGAAGCTATAGTGAAGAAGAGCTCAGAAACTGAATTCTATGTGGATCCGAAACTTCATTATAATCAGCATGAACGTTTAGAGCGGTTACTGGATGCATATGATGCAGCTAGTAATGTAATATTCAAATTTTTTATAGGGGCATGTTTAGTAGGACTGGTAGGATTCGCTGCTATGGGCCTGGGGTGGCACAAGTAGGAACATTTATCCCAGGAGGCATACAGTGGATGATTTAGACAGCATACGAACTTTGGTAACGTTAGCTGGCGTATTCGCATCAATAGCAGGTGCTTGGTGGCTTATGCGTTACCAAATTAATGAAATAAGAAAATCTATTCAAGAATTACGAGTAGATAAAATTTCAATGTGGAAAAAAGTAGATATTGGCCATGAAAAAGTTTCATTACTGGTACAGCAACAAGGAGTTATATCAGGAATGTTAAGACCTGATGCAGTAGCAGAGCAAGTAAGTAAAATGACTACTATGGAAGTTGAATTAAAATATTTACGTAGAGACGTTGACGAAGTAAGAGTATTTACAATACTAAAAAAGGAACCTAAATAATGGCACAAGATACCAGTACCAGTACTAATATTAATATTAAAACCAGTACTCTTGTTACTGGTCTTGCTATATTAATTATTGGTATTCTAGGTTGGTCATTAAAAGGCAATTACGATAGTATTCAGCGACAATTAACTAAACAATGGGAAAAGATTGACGCCATTGAAAAGTAATTTGTGCTGATCATCCTGTCCAATGTAAAGAACTTAACTAATGCATATACGTGTTGATCGACATTCCTCAAACGAAGAAGCTACTCTATCTAAAATTTACTTAGATGGTGATTTCTTCTGTTATGGTCTTGAAGATCAGTATCAAGAAGTAAAAGTTCCTGGAGAAACTCGTATACCTGCAGGAACATATAATATTATTTTACGTACCGATGGAGGTATGACTAAAAGATATGCCGAACGATATGCTTTTCATCAAGGAATGCTTCATGTTCGATATGTACCTGGATTTACTTATGTATATATTCATACTGGAAATACTGATGATCACACAGACGGGTGTCTTCTTGTAGGAGAATTTCAAGACGAAGAGAAATTTACTATTAGCTCAAGTAGATTTGCGTATACACGGTTATACCGGGCTGTAATAGACGCCGCAGCTGCCGATGAATTAACTATAACCTACGAGGATAATGATGAGTAGAACTAATATATTAAGTCCTAATCAAATGCCAGTTATGCGTCCACTGCCTATGGCAGATGGAGCGCCTCATCGCGAATGGGAACTTATGCGTAATTGGACTTTATGTTGTACCCCGTTAAATATTATATTTTTTATTCCAAGTGGTTTTATTTTTAATGGCGCTAGCGTACCTCGAGTATTCAGTAATATATTCCCAGCTACTGGTTATTTATTTATTGCTGCATTAATTCATGATTATTTATATGGTAATGCTTGCTATATACAGATAAAAAACGGTCTCAAGAAAAAACAAAAAGTAGATAAAAAAATCTCTGATAATTATTTTGCAGATATAGCCCAGTGGCTTTATAAAGACCATTGGTTTAAGACAAAGCTTGCTAAAGGGGCTTTAGTAGTAGGTGGCCAAGGCGCCTGGGATGCTTGTCGAAAGATCGACGGCACTTATGTAAAGCCTAAGAAATATATATATTTTGGAGATAACGAGGAAGACAATCAATGATACGGTACGTATTAATTTTTTTAATAGCTCTCGTACTATCTGGGTGCGCAACTTTTACAGCTGTTGTGTCTGGAGGAATGGCAGCAAAAGAAGCGTGGGATTACTTTACAGAAGACGATCAAACAATAATTAAAGTTGAAAAACTTGAAATAATAATGCCAAAAGAAAAGGAATAAGTTATGAAGAAATTAATTGCCGCCGTATTGTCGATATTTTTATTTTGCATGGTTACGAGCGCACATGCAGAAAGAGTTTGGGATGTAGGTAAAAAATGGAATAGTACATCTATTGCTCCAGACACTGATTGGTTTTCAGCAGATATTACACCTAATCAGCGAAACCTGGAAAGCGTTAAACATACTTTTCAATTCATGTGTCCTACAACGACTGTTGTTAATATGCAGCTAGTATTTAATTCAATTACTAAAGTTCTTGCATTTAATTCTGGAGTTGCTCTAGATGCTAATAACGGATATGTATTTACGGTTCTGTTGCAGAAAAACATGTCATACAATATTCAACATAAAACTGGTACACAAAATTGTTCTGTAATTATTACTGAATCTGGGAATGCAGATCTATAAAGGAAATATCATGAAAAAACTTATCTTATCTATTCTATTACCATTAGTTCTGATATTTGGAACCGGTGCCGGTATGCAGGGTGAAAGGCCTGGAGCTGTAGGCTCATTTAACGTAGCAACTGGCGAAGCTAACTCTAGGAACGCATTTACCCAGTTTCAAGTAAACGGGACGTCCTGGGGCCTTCAAACTGGAGCATTTGTTACTGTTACGACGTCGACTATATATAACGATTATTGTGGCTCTATCTATTACATTGTTGGAGATAATGAAGGTGGATTACTTAATCCGACAATTACTATCTCTGATGCTGCTGATGTTCCTGGATGTAAGTTTACTTTTATTAGTGGAACAGATGAAAACGTAACTATTGCTACTACATCAGCTGCTAAATTTAGAGGCGGAGTAGGTGTCGGTCGTTTAGCAGATACAAGTATGAACGTTTCTGATATTGGAATTGGATTTACTATTATCTATACCAATGATGGTTTCTGGCAATTAATTGCTGGAGATGAGGATGCCATAACGTGGACAGATTAAAGATCTGTTTATTATTACTTTTACTCATTCCTGCAGCAGTTATGTACGGAAAAAGAGATAAAGTATTTAATTGCAGAGGAATGATCTCTAATTTACAAAAGAATATATGGCCTGTTGTTTTAACAGATCAATTACATGAAAGATATTGTCGAGGCACAGGTAAAGTAATTCCTCATCGTTCGATGATCTTGGCTTCTCTTGTAACTAAATACAATACGCCTTTACAATTAAAAGGCATGTCTCGTAAAGAAAAACTTATTGCTATAAATACTAGATTAGCTAATTCTAATGTTTATTATTTATATAAGAATGCTGCGATCGTAACTCTTAATGAATTACAGCATTAAGTTTTGGTTATGGTTTAACTTTATGAAGTTCTGTATCCCCTTTAAGATATGGCGGCACCGGGTCTGGATATTTCTCAAAAAGTTTATTTACAATTTGCTGCATGTCTGCCTTATCAGTTTCTACCATTGAAACTGGTGGACGGTCGTCATTACATAAACCCCGCATTTGGGCATCGCGCAGTACTATCAAAGAAGCAATAGCCTTGGTTATGTGGTGGAGGCCACTGTCAGGGTCGATATCTTGACCTTCCCAGTAATCTAATATATGCCCTATAGTAGCGTCGATATAAATACCGGCTCGAACACCGGCAACTCTATAATTATGCCGGCCGTACTTCATCGAACCTTCCATCATGCCTACACTTACTTCACGAAGTACGTTACCAGGTACATTTGTATAAAGCCTGGGTTTCTTAACAGCTATTCCATCTTTGGGGTTTGTTTCTTTTTTCATGTAACCTCCTAGGATTATTATGATACGTTTGTATTAGCTAAATTAATTTGTTATATATAAATCAATATTTTATTTCATAAGGTATATAAATGAGTGAAACATTTAAAGAAGAAGATTTTAGTACTTCGTCGTTTGATTTTACAGATGAGCAATTCTTATGCATCATCAACCATTTATTCAAATTGGATGCCCCTATGGGTGAAGATTTTGTTCCGATTGAGACAATGGATGAAGAAATTACTATCGAAAAATTAGATAGCTTGAGTGCTGTAGTTTTCTTTATCTGGATCTCTGAACTATTTGGGATCCCTGAAGACATGGTTAATGACTACATGGTGTCCGGAAAAAATACCGGCCGAGATTTAAAAGATTTTGTGATGAAGAACGCTACTCATACATATACTTATAAAGAAGCCGTAGAGTACAGCAAACGATGCTTTTAACCCACACTAATTCTGTATATTCTGAAAATATTTCTTTATTGGATTACGTTACGTATCCCCAATACGTACATGTCGTTAATAACGGTGGAGGACCCCTGGTTAAAAAGGGAATTAAAACAGCGTGCGAAGAACTGGTTAACTACGTATTACAAGGTAAACATGGAGCTACTCCAGGAACTTTTGAATTTTTACGCAAGTGCACGGAGTCAGAATTCAATAAAGTAGGCCTTATATTGGCTGCCGGGGGTACGCATTGGATGGGGCATTTAACTAGCGTTAAATGGTCAGATCAATATCCTACCTATAAAATACCGGTAATGGCTGAAACGCAGATCTACGCCGGCTCAATAGCTAATAAGATCGGAGAATTTGAATATATCTCTACCGACGCCACAAGCTGCATCAGTGGACATTCCGCTTGGTACACAGCCCGTAACCTCATGAAAGTAGGGGCTTTAGATACAGTTGTTATTATCAGCGTGGATGACGGTATTTCAGAAGACTATTTGTCGATATTTGGAGAATTTGGGTTATCTAAACTAGTCGACGAAGAGAATAACCCAGCTATTACTAAGTTTAGGTGCGGCCAGGCCTGTAATATATCGGTATTTGAGACTGGGTATTCTGCCTGGAATAACGAACATAAAGTTATTGCCCGGATTGAGGATATGTATATTGGTGCCGAATCGCATAATACGCCTTTAGGTATATCAGCTTCTGGATCCGGATACCGTAAAGTGATAGATAGGGTGTATACTGATAAGATTGATTTTGTTAAAACTCACAGTACTTTCTCCGAGGATAACAAAATAGAGGAAATCCTTATTAAAGAATTATTTGGGGATATTAAGACAGTGAATTATAAACTACGTATCGGTCACACTATGGGGGCATCTACAGCTGTTGAAACTGCATTAGCTATCCAGGAAGAATCTGGCACGTTTTTAAGTTTAGGCGCCGGCATGGGTAATGTATTTTCATCTGCAGTGGTGAAAATTGAATCATGATGTTTTCTCACGTTAATTTAATCCAAGAAGGCGAATCTGCACTGTTTTATAGGTTTTCCCGGGAATTGCACGGTTACATGATAGCCGGCATATTCATTGCTCCGGATCTAGCTTCTAAAATGAATTTTGCTAAGATTTGGAAATACTTCGTATCTTCGGTGGTTCAGGCAGACGATATCTATTGCTCTATTCTTTTAGGAACACAGAACTCAATGTTTAGTAATTATTTAGATTATCATGATACAATCAATGGGCTTAAGATATATAAAGTTGATAATTATCTTAAAGAACAATACAGTAGTTATGACATGCAAGCGAAGCGAGCTAAGAAGAGGCGCGATATAGTACATATGACAAACCCTAAAAAATCCATTAAAGAGAGTATAAATCCATGAGTGACGAAGATGTTGGATTTGAAATAGATTTAATAGATACAGATGCGAGTACTCTAGTGGATTGGGAAAATCCACCTAGTCTTGCAGATCTTAAAGCAGATTTGGAATCCGCTCAAACTGCTCATAGTATTCATACTCTGGAAGTAGATAATTGGATAAGAGTACTTGAAGGCAAACAAACTATTAACGCTAAGCGAGGTCGATCTAAATTAGTACCTAAGCTAGCGCGTAAGCAAGCTGAATGGCGTTACGCAGCATTATCAGAACCCTTCTTGTCTACCGACGACGTATTTAACACTTCCCCTGCTACCTTTGAAGATAAAGAGAAAGCCGAACAAAACGGCATGGTATTGAATTATCAGCTCAATTGCCGTATGGATAAGATTGGCTTTATAGATAATTATATTAGGACTGCAGTAGATGAAGGTACTGTAATAGTGCGTGTTGGTTGGGAATTCGAAAAGGGCATACGTACGGTTTACGAAGACGTATTCGAAGATCGATTAATGCAGGACCCTCAAACAGGACAACCTGCCTTGGATCCGTCTGGTGCGCCGCTATTAGAAAGGGTTAAAACTGGCCAAACAGAATCAGAACAAGAAATAACTATTAAAAACCAACCTGTATTAACAGTCTGCGATTATAATAATTTAGTATTAGATCCCACCTGCGAAGGCGACATAGATAAAGCCAGCTTTGCTATTTACAGCTTTGAAACCTCATTATCCGAACTTAAGAAAGACGGTCGGTATAAGAATTTAGATCAAGTTAATTTCGAGAATGCTTCGGTATTAGCTGAAGCTGATCATAAAGTTAAAACTGACGATACTTCGTTTACTTTTAAAGATAAAGCTCGTAGGAAGGTAGTTGCTCGGGAATACTGGGGATTCTGGGATATTGACGATACCGGAGAGGTTAAGCCATTTGTCGCCACCTGGGTAGGGAAGACTTTTATTCGATTAGAAGAGAACCCCTTTCCGGATAAGAAATTACCCTTTGTATTAGTTCAGTATTTGCCCCGACGTCGAAATGTCTATGGTGAACCTGATTCAGCTCTTATTGAAGATAACCAGAAGATCGTAGGAGCAGTAACGCGAGGAATCATTGATATCATTGGGCGTAGTGCGAGTGGGCAACAGGGCATCCGAAAGGATGCGCTGGATGTTACCAATGCAAGGAAATTTGAGCGGGGTGAAGATTTTAAATTTAATGCAAATGTGGATCCTAAAGTGGCATTTTACATGGAGACATACCCGGAAATTCCTCGTTCTGCCATAGAAGTAATCCAGATGCAGAATAACGATGCAGAGGCTTTAACAGGCGTTAAGGCCTTCACACAAGGTATTTCTGGCCAGGCCCTGGGAGTTACAGCAACTGGTATTAGATCAGCCTTAGATGCTACTTCCAAGCGGGAATTAGGTATCTTACGCCGGCTGTCCAATGGAATGACTCGAATTGGCCGTAAAATCATCTCTATGAATTCAGAATGGTTGGAAGACGAAGAAATCATTCGTATTACCAACGAACAATTAGTAGAGATCGATCGTAATGATTTAGGCGGTAAATACGATATTAAGCTTAATATTTCAACAGCTGAAGCAGATGAACAAAAAGCCAGCGAATTAGCATTTATGTTACAAACTGTAGGCAATAATATGCCTATTGAAATGACTCAGATGATTTTGTCAGATATTGCTAAATTGCGTAAAATGCCTGAGTTAGCTAAACAAGTTCAGGAATACCAGCCTCAACCAGATCCTATAGCCCAGGAAAAAGCTCAATTAGAAGTAGAATTACTACGAGCTCAAATAAGCAATGAGATCGCTAAAGGACGCGAGAATGAAGTAGATGTGGGTCTCAAGACAGCTAAAACTGCAACTGAAGAAGCTAAAGCACGGCAGATGCATAGCGATTCTGATAACAAAGATCTTGATTTTGTTGAGAAAGAATCTGGAGTAGCTAACCTTCGAGATCAGGATGCTGCTGAAACAAAACATGCTCAAGATATGGAAGGTAAAGAGCATGATAGATTATCTGCTCTTGACAAAGAAGCATTCAGTGCGTTAAATAAAGGATAGAGGTTTAATAACTAGTTAATTTAACCATAAGGAAAATACTATGCAGCCCATTGAACAAATTGAAGTTGATATCGAGACAGCCGAAAAAGCACAAGCATTACGAGATCAATGTGTTAAATTACTTGATAACGAACATTTTAAAGTAATTATTGAAGAAGAGTATTTTCAAAAAGAAGCTGCTAGATTAACAATGGCTAAAAGTTCTGATCTTAATGATCAACAAATGCGAAATATTGAAAATATGATGTATGGGGTTGGTTCATTACGTAATTTTCTTAGCGCTATTATGATTCGCGGTGCTCAAATGGATCAGTCTCTTAAACAAGACGAAGAAACTCGTGAAGAGATGTTAGCTGAGGAGATTGAAAACCATGGCTGAAGCTACAGAAACTCCAGGAACTTCTCTAGGAATATCTGACGAAGAGTTTTTAAAACAAGATCATAGTGAGTTTTTGTCTGATCCTGTTATTCCGAAAACAGATGAAAAACCTGAAGATAAAGAAATTGAATCATCGGATCAAACCGATGAGGACGATAAAGAAGCATCCTCTGATAAAGAGGATAGTGAAGCACAGGAGCACACTGAAACTACCGCCGACAAGGAAGAAGTAGCCGACACTAATGAGGATACTCAACAGACGGATGAAACTTCTGAGGATAGTGATGATTCAGAATCTCTCGATACTGGTAAGAAAGACTCAACTGACACGAAAGGGGATACCCAGGATACAAAAGAGTTTGATTACAAAAGTGCATTTGAAAAGGTAACTAGTCCTTTCAAAGCCAATGGCACTAAAATGCAGGTTAAGAATCCTGAAGATATTCAGCGTCTCATGCAAATGGGCGCTAATTATCAGAAGAAGATGGCTTCACTGAAGCCACATCTTAAGACAATTAAGATGCTTGAGAATAACGATTTACTTGATGAGGCTAAACTTCATCAATTAATCGATATTCATAAAAAAGACCCTAAAGCAATTGCCAAGCTTATTGAAGAAAGTGGAATAGACCCTTTAGATATCAATACGGATGACCAATCGGAGTATAAGCCGAAAGATTATTCGGTTAGTGACAAAGAATACAATTTAGATCAAGTACTGGAAGAGATCAAAGATACTGAAACTTTTAGTAGAACGATTGATGTTTTAACTAAAGAATGGGATCAGAAAAGCAAAAATGTTATTTCAGATAACCCAAACTTTATTACTATTATCAATCAGCATATGGGTAATGGAGTCTTTGATAAAGTTAATTCAGTAATGCAGCAAGATAAAGCACTTGGTAAATTAAGAGGTGTTTCTGATGCTGATGCATATGGTCAGATTCTTGAAGATATGCATAAAAAAGGTATTCTTAAGCACACCGATGATGATAAATCGTCATCTGAAAAGGTATCGAGCGAATCTGAAGACAAATCACAAGCTAATGCTGAACGTGATAAAAAACGTAAAGCTGCGGCGCTGGGTAAGCAAAGTACTTCAAAGAAAGAAGCAGCCGTTAAGAATTTTTTAAACTTATCGGATGAAGATTTTTTAAAACAAAATGCTCCCGGATAATTTTATAACTCGAGAGAATTATCATGGCTAACGAAAATGCATATAACAGTCCCACCGCAACCGATGCGGGGACTGCATCAGATATAGGCTTACAGGCCCGTACTGATTATTACTATAAAAAAGCGCTTATTGCGGTTCGCGATAAGCAGTGGTTTATGCCCCTGGCTGACGTACGAGCAATGCCGAAGCACATGGGTAAGAAAATCAAGCAGGATGTTTATGTTCCTCTGCTTGATGTACTGAATACCGGCGACCAGGGTATCAACGCTGACGGTGTTGTTATTCTTGCTGATGGAGAATGGTCTTCATGGGATTCTTCTGGCGTAGTTACCGGTGTTTCAGATGCTTCTGAAGCAGCTGCTTTGGCTGCTGCTGGAGCTGGCGGTACATTCGCTATCAATGACCAGAACTTGTACGGTTCTTCTAAAGATACCGGTACGATTACTTCTAAAATTCCAGCATTAACTGAGAATGGCGGACGAGTTAACCGTGTTGGTTTCACACGTACGCAAATTACTGGTGATCTGTATAAACGTGGTTTCTTCACTGAGTATACTCAGGAATCAATGGACTTCGATTCTGATGCAGAATTGCTGTCTCATATTACTGAGGAAGCTCTTGTTGGTGCCAATGAGCTGACTGAAGCCGAGCTTCAGGCAGATCTTATTACCAATGCTACAGCAAACGGTACTGCCTATTACATGGGAGGAACAACCAAGGTCACAGTTGACGAAGTTGTTACATATACCGATCTGATGAATCTTTCTATTGCTTTGGATAACAATAAGACCCCAAAACAGACGAAGATTATCAGCGGTTCCCGTTTGATCGATACGAAAACCATTAATGGTGGTCGTGTTATGTATATCGGTTCTGAATTGATCCCGGTTATTAAAGCTATGGTTGATCTACATAGTAACCCTGCATTCGTCTCTGTTGAGAAGTATGCTTCGGCCGGTAATATTCTAAATGGTGAGATCGGTACTGTTGATCAGTTCCGTCTGATCGTAGTTCCGGAAATGCAGTTTGCCGAGTATGGTGGAGCAGCTTCTGCTGATGTTGGCGGTACGGGTGCTTTGACAGATGCAGACATCTATCCAATGCTGGTTGTTGGTGATGGTGCCTTCACGACTATCGGTTTTCAGACTGATGGTAAATCTGTTAAGTTTGTTATTAATCACAAACCGCCTGGCAAAGATATTGCTGCGCTGACTGACCCATATGGTGAAGTAGGGTTCTACTCTATCAAATGGTATTATGGTTTCATGGCCTTGCGCCCTGAACGTCTTGGTATTATTTGGACTGCCCTAACTGCAGTATAAATAATATAAATTGTTTCCTCGGGAGCCTTCCAAGCTCCCGGGGAATACTTTTCATAAGGAAAATAAAGCATGAATGATACAACTGGAAAAACAGGTGGCGAAATGAAACAAATAGCTGTTAAAGATATGGATGCTGGAGAAATACGTAAAGAACTTGCACAAAATAAAGTTACGTTGCATCACAAAACAGGCATAGAAAAGCTTATATCGACTCTTATTGCAGTCCGTACTGGCAATTACCAGGCTCCGGCACCTACAGAATCTGCGCCTAAAGCGCCTTCAAGTATTCCTAAACCGGTACCAGAAAAATTTGTAAAGCCTACTGCAGCTGCATTAGCAGCCAAAAAAGAACATGAAACACTGACTCGGGAACAGCGAGCAATGAAACTCACACGAGTTATAGTTACTCCTAATGATCCCAATATGTCTTCGTATCCCGGGCTTATTTTTACAGTGGGTAGTTCTAAAGTAAATAACGGTCGTATGATTAAGAAATTCGTGCCTTTTAATAAAGAATCAGGTTGGCATGTTCCCCAAATTATTTTAGATACTATTGAAAATGCTGAAATGCAGAAATTTAAAACTGTTAAATTGCCAGATGGTAATAAAACTTCACAGGCATATATAACCAAGAAATTTAATGTTCAAGTATTGGACCCGCTTACGAACGAAGAAATGCAGGCTCTTGCTGCATCTCAGCGAGCTGTTGGAGGGCTTGGTTAAATGGCAGCATTAACTATTACAGACTTAACTGATAATATAGCTACCAGTGCTGCATTTGTCGTAACCGGTGACGGTGTATTTGACGATATGATGGAAACTGTTAATGCGCATTTTGATGCGCAGTTTCAGTTAAATCGTATTACTAATACTGATTTTGGACAAATATATGCAGAAGCAGTAGCTGCTGTATTAGCTCAAGCTGTTGCATATACAATCGGAGTTCAAAAAGGCAATGCTGAAGAAACTTTGTTATTTCAAAAAGAAGTAACTGAGTTTGCTCAGACTGGTCAAACAACGTTAGTTGCTCCAACTGCTGGCAGTATTCAAGGAGCCGCTGCTCTATTATCGGTTGAGCAAGCTAAAGGCTTTCTTTGGAATGCTGATCAGAAATATCTTAAAACTATCCTGGATGCCTGGGCTATTAATATCTCTACATCCGGCGTAGCAGCTACTGGTGTAGATGCCATTAACGAAGTAGGTGCCGGTAACATTAACACCCAAATATCTAACGCTGAGCCAACTTAATAAGGCTGTGTAATGGGCTTTATATCTAGTATTTTTACAGCCGTTATTACGATTGTTGTCGCGGTTATAATATTCATTGTTGATGCTGTTGTCGCAATAGTAGAAGCAATTGTTCAATTAATCATGATACTCCTCGGTTGGGAGCCAGAAGGCCAAACCGTGGAGTATTTTGAAGTACGTAACATCCCACTCTTCGAAGATACTGATAGGCAAAATCCTCTATTAAGCGCAATTCTTTCCAGTATTTTAAATAATACAGATCTCTCTACAGGTATTGTTTACTCTCAGACATTTACAAGTCTCAAAGGAGATTTTCGTGACTTCATGGCATTTATTGATGATGGAGATTATTTTGAATCATTTCCTACAGTAGAATCTTTTATCTTAATCCCAGATTATGATGAAGTAAATGCGGCATTGCTAACTCTTACTGGGGTTACTTGCACGGCAGAATCAATTCGATTAAATGCGTTAACTTTTATAGATTGGATTAAATATTGGCTTCAAGAAAATAAAGATTATGATGTTGGAGAAAATAGATTAGGATTAGAATTTACAGAAGATTTTACTGCTCCTGCTACCCCAGCAGCCACTACTAATACTTTTTTACATACGCTAACTATTACAGATGAAGTAGCCACAGAAGATACAATGCAAGTCAATGCAGAAACCCCTGTTAGTACTTCTCCAATTACGCCTGCAGCCACAGTAGTTGTTAAGACAATTGCATTAACTACAGCAGATGAAGCAGCTACTGAAGACGAAATGACTGTAGAATCCCGGTGGCAAGTAGATTTTAGCGAGATTACTTATAACTCCGGTCCTGATGATTACACGATTGATGTTTTTAATGATGATGGGGATACGGCTACTCTTGGGTATACAGCACCTGCTATTCCTACTCAATTGCATTATATCGTACTTTACTACAAGAATAGTGACCCAACTCGACAATACATATTTATATATCAAGTAGGTGAAGGTACATATGTTGATTTAGATACTGTTGAGACTCCTATCGATATTGCCGGCAATACGCTACAAACAGTACCCGCTATTCCTCTTCGAATCAGCAATTCTAATTACACTACTTTTGGTGCATCCAAAGAAGCAGCGATCGATGATATATGTGACTTAGTTAATTTAGATGCAGAAGCTATTCTTGATGAAGTTTTAAATGACCCGGATGCAGATCCTGGAGATATAGATAACGTTTATATTAATTTTGGAATCCGGTTGAGAGATACTTCTCAGGTAGGCATAACATATTTATTTAATATGTTTGAGAACTTGTTTCCATCACAGGGTACAACTCAAGCTGATTATGATGCTGCTTCTCCTGGAGACGATAAACCTCAGAATAATATCATTACGGAAACAGATGACAATAAACTGGTTTTCCAGTGGTCTTATATTACGTTCGAACACACTACTTTAGCAGCAATTGATGCTGCCCCGGGTAGCGATGAATACGCAGTATATTATTCAGATGCATCGAAATTCAATGCCTCTAATCTCCTAGTTTCCCCTTACTACATTTCTTCAGCTAAAACTACGTACAATGTAGGTTTTAAAGCAGGTACATTAACTGAAGTAGCAGATTTCTTAACAGGTAGCGGAACAGTTAATTCAGGTACTGTATCTGCTGAAGCTACTAATTGGCTACAAGTAACTGAAAGGCTTAGCTATAATAACCCTACTCCTGTATTAAAAGATCCAGATAATACCACCAGTGCTTTATTATTTTTAACTCCAGATCAGGTATACGAGAATAACGGATCCGGAGTATTACGATTAGTGAATTCAGCAGCTGAAGAAACTACCGTAGGGCAAGCAATTACCTATTACTGCGCTGATGAGGACGGATTAGACGCCTATACTGTTGTCGCACCTATTGCTGCCATGAGAGTAATTGATGGGGACTCAGGCGTGTTCAGGACCGTTAAATTCAATCTGGGAGATGAGCTGGATTTAATGGCTCCAATGATCCATACTTTTGTTAAAGATCTGCCCAATTTTGCTGTTACCGAAGTATTCTTAGATGGAGCTCATGTTTCTATCTATATAGCTCATTATGAAGTTATTCAGCCGGCTAGCATGAGTTTTCTTACGGCATTAGTTCTGCTTATAATTATTATAGTTATAATTTATTTTGCTTGGGCAGCAGCTCCAGAATTAATAGCAGGAATTCAAGGAACATTCAGTGCCCTGGTTGCAGGCCAAGTTACGCTACTTCAAGTACTTCAAGCAGCTATTGTGCCTTTACTGAAGAAATTATTAATCAATTTTGCTGTTCAATTAATTATTACAGAAGTAGCTAAAGAAAATGAAGAATTAGCTCTAATATTGTCTGTAGCAGCCATTTGGTATTTTGCTGAAGGCAGTGGTGTAGAGGGACAATTTACCAATATTGACTTTGCTGGATATGCTCTAGATGTCTTAAATTCATATAATACTGTGCAGGAAGTAGCAATCCAAGAAGATTATCAAAAGCTCGAAGAAGAGATAAACGAGCATGAGAAGTGGTTTAGAGATCAATTAGATGCTCTAGCCGCAATAGACGAAAGCATTGCTGTAGGATATGAGCGTATTAAACGGCCAGAACAAACCGGATCATTAAACCTATTTGCTAGTAGACTTCAACATAGCGGAAGGTATATGAGCTCGGAAGCTTATATTGACCTGGCTACGAGTTATAATACTCTTGACCCTTTAATGTATGATTATGATAAGAAAATGTTAACTCAGATAACAAATATAGCGCCTATATAAAAATAGACAATTATGTTAAATACCAGTAAGATACGTTAACTTAATTTTGAGGAAAGAACATGCCACATACTGGATACGAAAGCAAATTTCCAAATAACAATAGTCGAAATGGAATAATTGCTCCATACAATGGGCATAATAGAGATCTTGGGCAGTCTGCTTTGCCCTTTCAAACACCAAATACTGGTCCAGATTTGCAGGAAAAGATAAGAAGACTTAAAGGCTATTCTGTGCCAGGTGATACTCCTAAACTAAGCAGTGTTACTGATCAGTTTAAGTCATTTAAACTTGGTGATGATTTTCAATTCGGACCAAAAGGGCAAGGCGAACTAGTTAATAGTAATTTTAGTAATAGGGGCAATTTTACTGGTCTTAGTGATGACAGTTCCTTTTTTAATTTCGATAATCTTGGTTTAGGTCTAAAAGGGTTAGATTTTCTTAAAGATGCCTATGGGCTATCTCTGCAAAAAGATCAGCTTGCTCTTAATAAACAAGCGCTCGAAGATAATCGAGCTGTAAATACTTCTAATATAGCAGCCCGGGCAGAAGATCAAAGAGTTCAGAAACGATTGATCAATAATCAAATTCTTGCAGATAATAACTTTAAATCTATTGGTAAGCGAGCAGGTGGGTATGTGCTCAATGAAACCATTTAAGTAGAGGCGTATCATGGCTAAAGTGATTGATTACCAGAGAGCTCACCAAATAAGAGCGGCTGATAGTTCAGGTATTTTAAATAACATACGCAATACCAATAAAGATATTATTGCCAGTCTTGGCGGTATGGTTAATACCGGCGAAGAGGCATTAGAAGATTATGTTACTAACGCTACAGATAAATTCCAAGTACAAGCCGCTCAGTTAAAAACTGATGAAGCACGGAAAGCTCTGTTAGCTAATAGCGATCAATCGTTTTTAGATCTCGATGATATTAGCAAAGGATTTGTTGATGCTCAAAATCAAGATTTTAGAGTATCGGCCGAAGGCCGTGCAGTAGCAGCTGAGGGTCGAGCTGTAACAGCAGACGAACGAGATATCCTACAAGACGCAGTAACTCTCGATACCACTAAAGAAGCATTACGGCACAGCAAAGAAATCAATCCTGTTTCTTTAGATCAAGCAATACAGTCATTAGATGCCAGTAAAAAAGAAGCAGCACATCTTGAAGCTCTCCGTCCTGGAGCATTAATTAAACAAGGTCAAGAAATTACCAAAAACAGTTTAGATACGTTTGGTCAATTACAAGATATAGATTTAGCTGAAAAAATAAATCCACTCAAAGTAGAAGGAGAACAGTACAAAACTAAATCTGCTAAATATCAATCAATCTCAGATAAACGAGGCCTTAAATATAAACGAGAAGAGCACGAAGCTCTGAAGCAAGATGCTATAAATAAGCAACGTATCTTTGAACAAGAATCTCAGGCTTTAAGTGATGCAAGAAAGCGAGCTCAAACTAAAGATGAGCAGGACAAAATTGATAACGCTCAAAAAAATTTAGAGACTAAACGTATAAACGATGAATACGATAATAACGTTGCTTATAAAGCTCTCAAATTAGCAAACGATCAGGCAAGAGAAGAAAATGTGCGTAAAGATCGAACAGATAAAATAGCTGTTCAAGATAGCATAGCTGCTTTTCAGCCTAGTGGTAATTTAGATAACGATATTGCCGCATATGATGTCTTAAGACAGGGCGCTATTGACGGAAGAATGTCTGAAGAAAACAAAGCATTACTTAAACCTATCGAAGATAGATTAGTAGATCGATATTCTACTGATATTGATGCTAGGTTAGAGCGTCTTACTGGCGAATCTACTTCTACACTTAAGGAAAACGCATACACATTTGACTTATATAAACAATTGCGCGATGGAATTGTTGGAAATTTAGGACAACCAAGTAAATTTCATTGGATGACTGAATCTCAATTAGAAACAATTGCTGATAAAGCTATCAATGATAATAATCCTGCGAAAATAAAATTTCGTCGAGTTACTCAAGCACTTGAACTTAAAAATAAATTAGAAGCCAGATCTAGAGAAACAGTTGCAAAGAAATATGATTTAAACCAAGAAGATATTGAAACACTAAATCGTGATCCTGAAGCCAGTATTTATGATCGTGTACAGACTCGGTTGAAAGATGTTGATTGGGATAAAGAAAATATTCGAGCATTGCGAAACAGCATTTCTAATACGTTTATAAAACTACGCAAGGCACTACCTGGATTATCACTTGAAGGACAAGAACAATTAAATTTAGGTGTATTAGATTTGTATGCAAAAGCTAATTTTAATCAGGATTATATTCCTTATAATCATAATGATTTTTCATTAGCTGACGATAAAGAAACAGATATTTCTGATCGAGAAATTCCTGCATTATTTCAAGTTATACAAAGAAGTTTTGGTAAAAAGACAGATTTAGGAGATGCAATTGCTGCAATAGATGCTGCAACTGCTGAAGCTAATAAGAAGAAAAGTCAGCTAGAGAAAAGTGCTGAAAAAGTAACTCCGAAGGGATTAACAAAAGAAGAATACAGAGCTAAAAAGAAAGCTAATTTAAAAAAATATGAACAAAATCTTAAAAATGCATTAAGTCCTGATCCAGAAGCAGTAGCTAAATTAGAAGCAGCAATTGCTGCTCTAGATCCTAATGATCCTAAGGACGCTATACAATTAAAACGATATAACCGAGTTAATGATGTTAAAAAATTCTTTGGATTTGGGAAATAATGAATTTTGATGAACGTCTTTTAGCTGTTCGAGATCAAGTATTATCAAAAAAAGCTGAAACAGCTACGCTTGTTGCTGATGCTAAAAATTCCTTTTTACCATCTTCTCAGCTTGCTGATGCAGATTTGTTCAGACAAACTGCGCAAGATGTCGATACTGATCTATTCAGAGAAGTTACTCCTGGTAGTACAGAGATATTTAAAGAAGTTGGTGAAGAGGCTACCAGTCTTAAAGCCAATTCCCCAATTGTATCTCAAGAAGGGCCTATATCTTTACATGAAGACGGCACCTATTCAGTAACCACTGCTGAAGGTGTATTCATTCCCGGGTTAACTGAATTAAATGCCCGAGAATTTGCTGGATATAATCAAGAAAATGCCAGAGCTGTAAAAGCAGGAGCCCCTACAGATTTCTTAGGTACCAAAGCAAATGCTATTGTTCAGACCACTATCGATCTGGGAGCACAAGCTGCCTCAGCGTTTACTACAGATCCTGAAAATCTTAAAGCAATTAAAGACTTCTCTGCGAACCTTAAAACTAAAGTTCCAGTTAATCGTAAAGAACAAGTAGCTGCCCATACAGCTTTCACCACGATTGCTAAAAATAGTGGTAATTGGGAAGCTACTAAGAATGCTTTATTTAACGATCTAGGTACTCTTATCTCACAGGGCATAGACAGTGTTCCCTACATGGTGGCATTCACCATAGGAGGACCTGTAGCCCAGACAGCTATTCTTACCTCTTTAGCTATTGGTAAGGGTAATCAGGCCATTGAAGAATTCACCGAAAAGAACGGTCGCAGGCCTACTGAGAAAGAAGCTACTCGTATTAAATTATGGTCAGCTGTTGGTACTGTTGCTGAGAAATACGGTGATATGGCAGCTGTTAAAGCTATCCCGGGTCGACTGGCTTGGATTAAGCAAGTTCAGAAGACTGTCAAAGAAGTCACCCCACCCAGTATTCTTAGCTTAACTGTACTTCGACCAGCAAGAGGACTTGCCGGTGAAGGATTATCTGGAGGTATTACCTCTGCTACCGAACAATTAGCTGCTGAAGGTGAGATCACAGATACTGCAGCTATCACATACGATGCTCTGGCAGAAGCTGCTGGTACTCCTGGAGGAGTTGCCACTATCGTTGCTGGTCTCACCGGTGTACATGCAAGTATTAAACTAACCGAAAGATTAGCTGATGCTGCTATCAGTCCTTCCAGTAAAACCAAAATTAAAGAATCAATAGAGAAAGAGATTGCAGGTATTAAGGCAATTTTAGCAGGACAAGAAACTATAAAATTTGGTAATACAGAAGAAGGCGACAAATACATTAAAAAATTAGCAGAGATAGAAGTAACTCTTGCGGCAGCAAATATTGATATTGATGGAAATTTTGATAAAGAAAAGGCTGATACTGAAAACGCAATATTTAATGGAATGTACATGGCATATAAAGAAGCCAATCCATTAAGCAGTAATGAGGAAGCTAATGTTGAAACTAGAAAACAACTTCGAAAAGAAATTGCTGCATTAGAAGCTCATAAAAAAGAAGTAACAGAAAAACTAGATACTCCTCTTTCTGGTGACGAAACTGTAGATCATATTAAGGAATTAGAAGATACCAAAGTTTTTTTAGAAGGTCTTCTTGAGAAAGGTGACTTTTCTGACAAGACCATAACAAAGGATTTAAAAGACGCTAAAGAAACTATTAAACCTAGTAAAGAAAATACTGAGATTGAAGATGATGAATTCAACACTATTATCAAAGACGCTAATAAATCTACTACTCAAAAAACTATAGAGAGTTTAACTAAAGTAAGTAAACGCGTATTGTCTGCTTCTCAAAAAGCAGCATTGGTTATTAGCAATAATAAACTAATTAAAAAATTAACAGATAAAGTTGGAACAGTATTAGATGTTGTAGATAAAGTAAGTTTCTTTGGCAGCATAGGCCCAACTATTGCTGAAATTCAAACAGCTATTGATACTGCTAAAAATGATCATGATAGGGTACTTCTACAAGCTCAATTAGATGCTCTCAAAATAGAAGAGCAGTTAGATACAAAGTCTGTTGATAAAACCATGGCAGAAGTTCATGACGAAGTAGAAGAGGGCACATCTCAGAGATGGAGAGGCATAAAGAGCTATCAAGACGAGATATTAGATATTATTAATAGCGACATGCATTACCAATTAGCTCAGCAAAAGATTACAGTCCTTGAGCAACGATTGAAAGTGCATGCAGATAATCTACAAAATAAAGCAGATAAATTTGCTGAAGCACATAAGCTAGCTCTTGCAGATCCCCAAGGACGTTCGATCCGTGTAGTTAGTCGGAGTGATAAAAAGGCTCGAGGCGAACGGGCTGTACGTTATGAAATTCCTAAGGGAGATGATAAATACGTTACTGAGAAAAACAAGAAAGCACCATTTACTACTATTATTCATAAAAAGTCTAATACCTTAATTACTGTAGTTACTAAAGAAGCCTCTTATGGACAGTTAACAACCCAAGTAGTAAAAGGGCATAAGACTACTTCTTTTCATAAAAATGCTCAGCAACTCAAAAGAGATAAAGCTAATGCTGCTGCACAATTAGCAAAAGCAAAGTCTATAGAAGGCAATATTAAAACAGTAGCTGACCCTGCTACTCAAAAAGATATAAATAAGTTAAAGAATCCAGAAGGCAAAACCTCTCCCAAAGCTGACCCGGTGGAGGCGTCGGCGCAGCCAGAGCCGACACAGGGCAGCGATAAAACAACTAAATCTGATGTCTTTCATTCCAATTCACCTGGAGTTAAACGAGCATTTGATATATTTGACATAGAAAAACTTCAAGAACAAATTAAAAGATTAGAAAAAATATTAGCTAACCCTGAAACAATTAAAGCTAATAGCGAACATACAGCAGCTGAACGTATTGCTCAGGCTAAATTAAATCTTGAAGCAGCAAAAATACAATTAGAGTATTTACAAGAAGGTCAAGAAAAAGGGTTAGCTTCTCCAGAAAGTATACGATTTATAGTAGTAAAGACAGATCAATTAAAAGCACAATTAGCTAAACTTAAATCAGGTACAAAAGCACACACTGCAAAAGCAGCTGAATTAAAAGAAGCGAATGATGCATTAACTGCTTTAATTGATAAAGATGTAGAAACTGAATTAGATCTTAAGGAAGAAGAAAATGCTAAAAAATCAAAAACAGGAACTACGGGACAAGCTCCAGGATCTGGGAAAGAAACTTCGTCTACTACGGTTCCTCCTAAACGTTCTGGACAAAACAGGAATAATGAACGAGGAAAGCCCCAAGCAGCTCCAACCAAAAAGAAAAAGGTTCCATCAGATTCTCCAATTAAAGTAGGAGATAAAGTTCAATGGACTTTACGGGGTGTAGATCAATTTAAAGAACCTACTACTGTATTAAAGATTTACCCGCTAACTCCAGACGGTTTTACTTATGTAAAACTTGAAGGAACTAATACGGGTGCACTAATTACAGAATTAACTGTTGTTGATTCTACTAAACAGACAATTCCTAAAACATTTGAATTTACTAAAGATGAATCATTTGCTTTAGCAGATCCTGAGAATGGATATTCTCCAGAAGATATTCAACGATTACTGGATGATCCTGTATTTGCAGCAGAAGCTTTAGCTGAAGCGAAGCCTACCCCGTTAACTGCCGAAGAACAAGCAGCAGAAGATTTAGAGCGAGAAGAAAATGATGATTTTGGTATTACTGAAGATTTTGCCGATGGTGGAGATACAGTTAAAATAGTTGCTGCCCTAGAGCGATTACAAGCATCTAGACAAGCTCCTTCAACCAATAAACTTACTAAAACGCTACTAAAAGGATTTAAAACTACAGACGTAGCTTTACAGTGGTTAATCGATAATGCAGTTAATCCAGAATTTAAAGGGGTAGCAAAACAACTATTAGGTACAGTTGGTAAACTAGAAGTTAGATTTAGCGAAAAAAGACCTGATAGTGCACTTGGATCTACTATAGTTACTGTAGATGGAGTGGAAGTACAAAGAGATATAGAACCTACTGGCACAAGTACGTCTGTTACAGAATTTATTGGTATTGTCATTTATGCTAATGCTTTAGATAATAAAGTGCTTACTACAGAAGAAGTATTATTACATGAACTTATTCATGTAGCTGTGCGGAATACTTTTACAAACCCCATAACTAAAGCACAAAAAGCAGCTGTTAAAGAGTTACACAAAATAAATAGTTTATTGCGTGTTGAATTTGATGCTATAGAACATGGTGGTAGAGATCCTGAACGGGCATTTGGCGGAAAATTAACAAAAAAAGAAATTAATATTTTAGAAAAATTAGTAAATCAAACTCCAGAAGAATTTATTACATATGGATTGACGAATAAACTTTATCAAAATATCCTAAAGAAACTTCCTCCCCAGTATGAATATGGTGAAACACCGAAGAATAAGCCTTCATCTTTATGGTCACAGTTTGTTAGTGTCGTACGTATTGTTCTCAATATCCCAGAACATCAGCATACTTTATTAACTCAGATACTAGAAGCTAGCTCTGACCTAATACTAATTGCTGATGTAATTATTCCTTCTAATGAAAGTTTTGAAGACGTCGATCTTGATGCAATATTTGGTGCCGAAGGTAACTTTGGTGATTTCGAAAATGAATTTGCTGGTGAGAGTGCAGAAGAGCAAACACCTAAAGAGTTTTTAGAGGCAGATGCTAACAGGGAGCAGACTGCGGAAATAGAAGAAATAGATGATCTAGCTCCTTCCGATGTAACCGATCGATTTATACCTATTGAAGAGCTAAGCAAACAAGCTCTGTATCTGGTATTCCCAGAAGTCATTACCAGAAATGGGAAACTAAAAATAAAAGAGCAGGCTAATTTAACTGGACCGCAGAGAAAACAATTTGGATTAATACTAAATCAATTGGCCAGCTTATTTGATCTGGATGTAATTAAGAATAGGAAAAAAGATTTCCCAGCGTTATTAGATGCACTTAAAGATCTCGGTGATACCAAGAACTTTATTGAAGTAACTAAAGATACATTGCCTATTGTTATTACCGATGAGCAATTAACTGAGAATAAAACTAAAGCCCTCCCGGGTAGAAAACGTGCAGCTCAAAAGAAGGGCGAAAAAGCTCCAACATTAGAAGAACTAAAAGCAGATAGCGGAGATAGCGCCTTAGGTATTTTAAGTAAGAAGTTCGCTGAACTAGTTCAGGTGCGTGTAAATAAGAAAGGCAAAGAAGCTACTGGCATATTTGCTCTTCCTGATGTTGTCTTTAAAAGTGACGCAATGCTACAAAGAGCCTTAATCACATTAGGCTTAAGTAGACCTGCAGCTGTTCAGATGACCATCGAATATAATAGGTTCGCTAAAAAGTATCAGGACATTAAACTTACTGAAACCTTCTCTACCGGAATTCCTGCTGCTAGAAAGCCACTATCTTTACTCCACCGAGGAGAAGAAGGATTACCTCCACAAATCATATTTGCAATGGCTATAGGCTCAATGCAGATGATTAGTAGGAATCCTACTAATATAGCGTTTAGAAGTGGCTTTGCTAAATCAGAATTTTTATATAATACATACACTGATTTAACCGGAGAAGAGAGTGAGCAACTTGATGAAGTAGGCTCCGGGTATAACAACACGGCAGAATCTACAGGTAAAAGCATTGCTGCTTTACTGAAGATAACTTCGGTCGATGTAGAGACCTCAGGTTACTTCGATCATTTAGAGATTGCTTTAGGACTAGCAGCTATACAAATAGAGCACGGTCCCAGCACTAAACTTAATAAATTAACTTTTGAAGAAAGATCCAAATTACCAGATTCTCGCTATCATGTAGCGTCCCATATCTGGAATTTTAAACAAGTTCCTTATAATGCAGATCGTAAATTCAATAGCAAGATAACTCAAGAAATAGCAGATGAATTAAATAAGGATGTTACAAAACCTAAGAATTTAAAATATCATAGCCAAACAACGTATCCCACGGTTGCTTCGCTACAAGCAGTAATGCAGCAATTACGTAATAAATTATCAAAAGATAAAACTGCCCTTAAAGCAATAATGGCAGACATGGCTATACTTCGTGCTGAACTGAATTACCGATCAAAGACTGTAGGGCTCAGAGACGCCACAGAATATAAACACATTCAGATTCATACACCTAGAGTCACTACAATAAGCGAAGACGGAACAAAAGAGCATAAAGAAACTCCATTTGAATTTTCAGATAAAGAAGCAGCTGCCTTAAAGGAAACTGAAGAGGCATTTGGTATTCAGTCCCATAATAAATTTCCTTTACAAAAACCTAGCAAAAATATTGTTACCGAGGTTAGGAATTCAAACGGTAAAGTACCGGAAGAAGTTACAGAAACACTTACAGGGATGCATAATAATGCCTGGACTAAAGCACAAGCTATGGACATGTTGTCTCTTGTTGCAGAGATCCCAGGTTTACGTGCTGTCATTGACACCTTGGCCGGCGTAGTTAAAATACATAAACGTGCTCACGAAGCCGTTAAATTATCTGATTCCGCATCAAATGCTAATAAGACAATTGCTTTGGATGAAGTACTCGAAGCTAATAAGCCAGAAAATAATAAATTAGAGAAATTCTTTTTTACTTATCGTTTACAAAATCAGCTTCGTATTTTGATGGACGGTAATATTAACCCGCAACAAAGCAAAGTAACTAGACAATTACTTAGATCAGATGACAAAGTTACTGTTTACACAAAAGATAATATTCATCTATTTAAGCAATCTGTCGCTTCTCATCTTGGAGTTAAAATAGATAAACAAAATTTAGCTGCCTCTGAAGCTGAATTCGATACCATAGTAAATGACCCGCATGTACAGAGGGCAGTAATTATTTTAGCTAACTTAGGAAAGAATCCTAAGAAAGACAAAAAATTAAAAACATTACTGCCTAAAATTCAGAATAAGTTTGGCGGAGATATTTCTATATTTGCTGCGCTGGTGGCATTAACTAATTATATGCCTGATGGGAAACCTCCTACTGAAGTAAGTGAGTCTTTTAGCTCAGATACTCTGCTTGAAATTGATGGCATCTCTAATGGATTTGCTCAGAACGTAGGACAATTTCCTAATCTATACGGCGAAGAATTCAATGAACAGGTACAAAATCAGGTAGGGATATATAAAGGCAAAGAAGGAGATGAGATTCATCACAATACTGATGCTCTTGATATCTATCATACTCTCGTAGAAAAAGTAATCGAAGGAGAAGATGCAGATATTGCTGCAGAATACGCTAGAAAGAGAAATCAGTTTTTTAATGAAGATGCTTATAAGAATAAAGATACTGCTCTAAAAGCTATATATAAGCAATTAAGGGATGAAAACTCTAGGGACTTGGTCAAGTATCCGTTTCTCATATTCATGTACGGAGGAGGCATTAAGAGCATCTCTGAAGGTGTTGCCAAACTGATAGTAGGAGAGATATACCAGCAATTAAGTGCTTTGAATATCAAGTATCAGGATCTTGTAGAAGACAAGACATTGACTGAAGCACAAAAGGCTCCTCTATTGGTAGCTGAAATAAAAAAAATTAGAAAACTTGCAGATCATTTAGAGACTATTGGCGCTTTTAAATTTAATAAAGGTAAAACAGATCGATTCCAAAGTAGAGATGATTTTGTCCGGAGTATAGTAAAAGGTACTTCCCAAACTAAATATCTCAATGACAGCTTTCTAATAACTAACGTAGGAGAGGTCCTGGCTCCTAGATTCCATCATGGATTAACCGGCATGCTTGGAGGTACCCAACAGGCTAGAGACGCTGTAATTCAATCTGGGGAGATCCTACATGCAGCCTTTATGGTGCATTTCGAGAAAGCTTATGCAGAGAAATTAGGTAAGAGATCTTCATTATCTAAAAAAGAGATAGACGCTCTTATTGAAGAACAGTTATTAGATGTATTCCCGCAATACAAAGGCCCGCTCATGACAAAAGAAGAGCGAGCATTTGTTGACTTAACTAAACGGGCACTATCACAGGCTATTAGTAATGAGGAAGTAAGTAAGTTTGCTTTCACAAATGAAAAAGGTACTCCTTCTGATGTCGGTGGGTCTCCACGACAAAGTGTATTTGTATCTCCTGGAGTAAGTGCACTTATTAGATTAATCATTAATATGGACTCAGCCATATTAACTAAAGTATTAGCCAAGTTTCCAAATGCCCTAGCTCTACATGACGCAATTATGGCTAATCCTTCAATATTAGAAGATGTGTCCAATGAGTACGGAAATGTATTTAATGAGCTCCATAAAAATCATAGCATCCTGCAAACTATTAGCGATCAAGTAGACACAGTAATTAAAATTACTGAAGCTAAAGATAAAGCTAATGGTAATCGAGCTTTAATGCAGGCACTGAATACATGGTTAATAACTGAAGGACATCAAAATCAATTTGCTAGAAAGACTGAAGATATTCAGGACCTTAATGCATTTCGGGCAAATATTGCTGAAGCTCTAGCAATTGTTACCGAAGGTAGAGCTGAAAGACAGAAAGAAGTTTCTAAAGCAGGCGGGAAAGTATTTAATCATCAGCTATTCTTAGCTCGGAAAGAAAGTAAAAAAGCTAAAAAGAATACTAAACCTAAAGTAAAGAAGAAGAAAGTTACTTTAGAAACAGAGCTCGAAAAGAAAGTAGTTATAAGCGTTAAGCGAGCTAAGCGTCCTAAGATGACAGAGACGATTGATATTATAGTGACGCCTACAGATTCCGATACAATTCCTTCTGTTCTTCATGGCGGTAAAGATGTTCCTGCTATTATTTTAGGAAATTTTGCCGTACATAAAGGACAGCCTGATTCTGGTAAAAATAAAGATATTTTTGGAAAAGGAAAGACATCTCAAGTTACTCATATACCTAGCGGGGTAGTAGTAGTTAGAAACTTAACTGCACAAAAAGCTTATGAATGGGCATATGATTTTTCAGCGCTATTAGCTGAAGCAAATATAGATACTGCTGGCATAAAAACTAGAAAAGATATAGATAGAGTTACTCCAATTTGGAGATTTGCCCGAAATGCTCTTATGGCAGATGACGTTGATACCGCAAAAAGAGAATTTCTAAAAGAACATTCAACTACGGATCCAGATAGCTTAAATCAATTTGCTTCATTAGATAATCTGAAAAGAGACAATGAAGTTACGATTATGAATAAAGACGTTAATGGCAGTAATCTTATTTCTTTATTCGATACATTTGCTGAATTCTCTGCTAATTATTATGCCTCCACAGAGGATATGAATGCCCATACGCTAGTATTAAATAGAATAATGAATATGCTAGCTAAAGGCATGGATGCAACTACCCAGATTAATTTAACTGTCGAAGAAATTGATGGAATTACCCAGGGTAATTACGACTTAGCTCGTGATGCTGTAAGGCTCTCACTTAGCCGGCAGCCTCCAGTATCTGCTAATGGACAGTCACCTCAGGAAGTGTATACACATGAAATGGTGCATGCAATGGTAGCTGCTGCATTAGCTAGCGAGCCTTTGCTTGCTAGACGAGTTGAACAGCTATATAACCAGACTTTACATGAAATAGGTCCTGTCAGTAAAGGACATTTAATCTTCCTGGAAGGCATTACAAATCCTTCTGCAGAGGATGTTATTGCAGCCAAGCGACAGTATAATTATCTTTTCGATAATCCTACAAAAGAAGCAAATAGATTACATGAATTTTTAGCTTACGCTGTAACTAATAAATCTCTTATTAAATATCTATCTGGTACTAATATTAAATTACCGGTACGAAATAAAGGGCTATTAGGTAAATTATTGCATTTGGTTGATCTTATTGTTGATGAGTTTAAAGCACTTATTAATCGTAAATTTCATAAGAGACAAGGACGAGCCAATTCTTTTGAAGAAATGATAGCAGTAACTGAACAGTTAATAGCTATTCAGAGTAAACATGAAAGCATTCTTCGAAAAGAGATTACTAAAATATACACTCATCTCTCTGATACTGATCAGAAAATTAGAAATTATGCTGAAGAACAGGGACTTAAATTAATTCAATTAGAGTCTGTGGGAATATTTAAACAAGTAGTAAGCGATCTTGCCAGTGTAGGTGCTCTCACTATGAGTGATTCTGCCAGTGCTCATAACGCAAGACAACATATGTTTCTGACTCTTAATAAAACATTAAGATCTATAGCTAATGAAGTAGGTAGAGGTTCTCTATCTAAAATAATGATTGATAGATTATTACATGCTAAAGTTAATATTTCTAAAGCTCGACAAGAAGCAGAGAGATTTACTACTAACTGGTTTAATGGTATTTGGAAAACAGTAAAACCAAGTGATCCGCATGGTATGACAGTAGATATGAGAGAAGCTTTAACTGACGTATTGCTTAGAGCAGATATTTCTAGTTTAAAACTTATAGGGTTATCTTCTCGAGCCATTGTACGTTTAATTGGCGCTGATAGAATAAGTAGGCAAGCAATATTAAAAGAACAGGCAGCTATCTTAACTAAATTGAATATTGCACGTTCACATAGAGCAATCAAATACGCTGATGAACTTGGGTATCACATCAGCACAGGCAATACTAAATTACATGGCGCATACCAAAATGCTTATAGTCTTGCTATTGGTGAACTTGATAATCCTACTGCTGAGCAAGTACAATTATTAGATGCGTATGCTTCGTTAGCTGCATTAAATTATGCTGATCCTCGAAAACTGGAACAAGTAAAAACTTTAGCCAATAACGAAATGGAAGCAAATTCTAAAGATAATGGCATTGTAGATATGATAGATAGCCATCTTCTATTTAAGCGCAATTCGTTAGAACATTTGTTTAAGAGCAATCCTACACAAATGGTTAAAGGATATATTATCGAACGAGTAGATAATTTTACTAGTATGAGAACAGGTTTCTCTACACAAGAAAAACAAATGAGTAAGGAAGGGTACACTGAAGCTTATTCATTGGGAGAGATTTTAGGTATTCCTCAGGCTCATGATACTTTATATATTACCCGGACCACTCCTGAAGTTCCTGATGCGTCTGGTGTCGTATCAACTACAAATCAGAGAAATATGGGTACCACGCTAACTGAAATCTTAGCTAAGCATAAGGGTTTTCAGGACAGCAACGGTAATCCTGACTTTTTTAAAATAGAAAGAAAAGTTGCAGCATTTCATCAAACACAATTAGCAGAAGGTAAAGTATTAATTGAAAATAAAAAAATAAAACTTCGTCCTCTTCGAGATGATCAAAATAAAATTGTTGATTATCGCGTAATGATGGGTAATGAAACTAAAAAACAATTACTACGCCCAGATCTAGAAATACAAAATGTATTTGCTCATATGCATTCCGTGTATATTGATCGTAAAAATACAATTGATAATGATTTAGAAGTAGTAAAGCTTTTAGTTCATGAACAAAGCGATATGCATAAATCGCATCCAGATATATTTATTGATTTTATAAATGATCCTAATTATGTAGATCGATTTAGAAAACTCCCAAAAGAAGTACGTGACTATATGAAGTCTTTTGCTGTAAATGGAAAATTTATGGTTAGGGAGGATATAGTAGATAAAGTATTTGGATATAAAGTATGGGATTTTAGTCAATTTAAGTTTTTGCAAGGCGAGTCAATGGGGAGAGTTAAAAGATACGTAGGTATCTTTCATTATATACTTAGGCAAATTGTAGGTTACGGTAAGGACCGTATTGTTGTAGCAATGCCTAAGGTAGTTTTTGGTAATATGATTTCAAACATTGCTCAATTAAGCATGCGAAACATCCCTATAACTTTTACTATCCGTAAAATACTAGAAGGATTTCATGAATACCAAAGATACCGAAAAGATACTGATGCACGTACATCACTATTACATAGAATTGGGTCTAAGCAATTAGGAGCTAATAGCCCAGAAGCTATAAAAGCTGAGCAACTAAAAGTAAGAATTGAGAATAATAAAATTCATAGAATGACTGCAGCAGGACTTAATTCACTTATTGTGGAAGACGTCAACGAAGCTCAAATTGATGGATTTTTTAATCGTATTAAACGTACTCTTAAAGTAGATAAAACATTTTCAGAGTTTGCTGATAGGGTTCCTAATTCAGTAAGTGAAACTGCTGCTATTATGTTTATGACTAAGACCAGTGCACCATATCAACTGGCTAGACAAATGGTACAGCTTACCGATTTCTTAGGTAGATATGTAATGATTGAACATCTTACTACTGTAGAAAATAAAGACTTTGAAGTAGCTATGCATGAATCATTAGATGCATTTGTATTATTTGATGAGGCGTTAACACCTGCTTTAGAAGCAATAGATGCAGTCGGAGCTACCTCATTTATTTCTTATTTCATGCGTAATCAAAGAGCCGCTAGAAGGTTAGCTCAAACTAATCCTACTGGAGTAGGTTTATCTGCTGCAATCCAAGGTCTTACTGGAATACCTACTTTAGGTAATGTAAATGCTGCATGGCTTAGCGGGGATATATCTCCTAATATGCTTCAGTTCGATGATCTGCTTGATGAAGCCAATAACGTATCTTTATTAGAAGCACTAAAAGATATATTTGGTTAATTCTCTTCTATTGATGACTTAATCACATAATATATAACAAGAATTAATATGGCAAAAATTGCTACTGGAATAGTTAAAAATATAATAATAAGAGCAGCAATAATTGTCGCTATTAATCCTATTGCCCATAAAATACTTTTAGTCGTTAACCAGAATTTTTTGAACATATAGTTACCAGTGTTTATCCATCCAGGCGAATCACGAGAATAGAGAGTCAGTATTTAGCTTCTCAGTCGTTGGTATTGAGGGCTCTTCAGAAGCTGGAAGTTGTTCTTCTCCATTTACGAATACTTTGCCACCAGGTTCTTCAGCTGCAGCTTCTTCTGCGAGCTCCTTAGAGGCTGCATCCATGCCCTGTTTAGCCATCTCATCAATACGTACCTTTTTAAGGGTATCTTGCTTAGCTTTTTCCTCAGCAGTTTCGTCTATTTCGACATGCGCTTTAGCTTCTCCTTTCTCCTCAGGAGTTAGATTCCTGCCTAATTTAAGTTCTAAATCATGTAGAGCTATTTGTTCAGGATTTCTACGTGTACCAGGTCTAGGGCCAAATTCCCATGTAATATTACTGGGTGCCTTATTGATTGCAGGTTTAGTAGTTGATGCTGCTGGAGTATGTTGCTGTTGACCAGTTGTAGCAACTGTAATAGTTTTTCTTGGTTCTGGATCAGATACAATTTCTATCTCTGTACCAAAATCTATTTTTTCTAGAAGAATTTTACGAATTTCTTCCCGAAGAACTTGTTCGATATTAATTGTGATCTCCATATTTTATTCCTTATATGTTGGATAGCCCATAATGAGCTATCATTAATGCATCAGATCGGCCATCAATTAGGCCACCTTTAGGTCCACGAATATTAGCTGCAGGATATATTGTTGAAGCCACTTGAGCAACTTGCTTCTTAATCATAGATCCTTTAGCTGTGATTCCTATATGTTTTTGCCACACTCTAGGGACGACTGATTTAGGTAGCAATCCCTTGGTACCAATTTCACATATACTCATTGCAATTCCATAGCTGCGACCAAATCCAAAACTAGATTTAGCAGCCATACCAGGAAAAGCATGTATCTTCTCTAACCAAATTACATTTACATTTTGATCATGCAACCATTTAGCTGCATCATAAATAGTGTTTAGATGGAAATCGAACAGGGCAATATGTGCTGGATCATTAGAATCCAGCACACACATTGCCCCTCGAGTTCCTGGATCCATTCCACAGACTCGCATTAGTTAAATAACGAGCTTGCAGCGTTACCGGCTACGTTTTCAGGAGATGCAGTATTTGATTGTCCACCTCCCATGATGTCAGCAGCAGAAGCTGCACCAGCATTCTTGGTAGTTTTGTCAATAACATTGCCGGTATTCTTCTCGGCCCATTTAGTGAACATTTCGGCAGGCTTATCCCCCAGAATTTCTTCTGTAGTTTTGCCTTCGATATTACCAAAGAATTTACACTCGTTAATTGTACGAGATTCACCAGTCGATTCATACTGACCAGCTGCATTCTTCTTTTGCTTATCTTCGGTAACCTGGTGAACAGCTACCTTAACTGCTTTGTTAAGCAAATTTGCCAATACAGGACGTTCAGTTGGAACCTCTTCTTTCTTATCATAATCGTAAATCTTGACCATTTTCTTTTCAGCTGTATCCATACACTTAGATAAGCTGAGTCCTGTAGCAGCTACGCACATAGAGTTAGCAACTGAATAACCAGGAAGTGGATAATTCTTACTATCTTTTGTGTAGTAGGTTTTGTTACCTTTTGCAGTACCAGATTTAATCCAAAAGGATTCTTTCAGTTCCTTACCTGCAGAATTTTGCAAAACAACATTAAAGCTTACTGCTTTAGAGTCGGCTTGATTCAGATATACCATGGTAATATTGGCATCATAGACCCCAGATTCCCAAGCAAAACCTCCACCTAATCGTTCGATAGATTGTTTCTCAGTACCTGTAGGCAATTCCCATTCTTCACTCATAATTTTTTATCCTTCTGTTACGGGGTTATTAAAATCACTTTCTATTAGCTAAATCAATCGGTACTTGTTTTTTGGCATTTTCTATATAGCCATCCAAGATATGAGTAAAATCTCTAAGAGTCATACCAGGTTTTTGTGCTATAGCTTGAGCAGCAAGTTCTTGAACTACTGCAATGCCGAACTCTGTACCAGCGAATACTAGATTCTGAGTAAGAGTAGTTTCTAATTCTTTTTTCATGTGCCCTCCAGAGTTAATCCAACTATAGATATATTGGCTTCCTTAAACATTAGTGTGGCTTCTTCGCTATTATGCCGTGCCATATCATCATCTGTTTGTTCATAGATGATATGTTTAATTCCTGCTTGAATTATAATACCGGCACAATCAGCACAAGGATGGTGAGTAATAGCTAGAGCACTGCCACTTGTACTGATCCCCTGGTTAGCAGCTTCGACAATAGCATTAGCTTCAGCATGTACAACACGGGGATATTTACGAGTTTTATCTTCATAGAGATCTGGTTTATCTGAAGTATTTCTGGGAAATCCATTATAGCCAGTAGTGATAATAGTTTTCCTAAATGGATTGAAAATTACTGCACCAACTTTAGTAGAGGGATCCTTAGAAAACGTAGCTATTAATTTAGCCATCTTTAACATTCTAGATTCCCACTTATTTGCCATTTCCATTTAGATACCCTTGGTAAGTTATTGAACTGAGGTAACGATAAACAGGACAGAGGGAGATTAATATCCTATATTGTGTATTGTTACCCCAGTCCTAAAGAAAGACGCCCTCCCTGGGAGTGTGAGCCAGGGAGGACTAGAGTTTTATAACCCTTCGGTTAAGATAGGCCCCGTAGAAGGAGGTTTGCCTTCATAAGGAAAGGCCAATACAGTCCTATCCCGCATTAGATTTATTTAACGTCGCTCTTATAATGCGATACGAGCCACGCTAATTATACCTAAATAGGGAATATTCTTCTACCTATAATTATACACAATAGTAATCAGTTAAACGTTGAATAACGAGTTGAACGTTATTATCGATATATGTTTCTTTTGGAGTCCACATTCCCATAGGAGCTCTAATACGCTCATTAACCGTTTCTTTAGTCAATGTGGTTTGAAATACATATTTGAATCCTAAAGCTTCTTCTTGCGGAGTAACTTGAAATAATGGCGAATCAGCATTATCTTTAGTAAATTTAGCTAAAGCAAGTTTCTTAGATGAAATAACGTTAGTGAAATAACTTTCAATACCGTTATTCATCAATGAGCCTTTAACTTTAACAAGAGTCTCGGTCACCATTTCAGTCTCATTAAACAGATCTGCACTATGAGCTAAAAAAATTACATTCTTTGTTGATTTAGCTACTTTATCAGACATTAGTCTTTTAAAGAACTGAGCATAATTACCCCATGCTTTTCTACTTTCTTTTTCTCCTACAGTTAATACACGCGTAGTTTCATACAAATCTAGCATGTAAGTTAGGGTATCGATAATAATAGTATGAATGTCTTTTCGTTCTTCTGCTTGATCAAATGCTTGGTATATTACAGCGCAATCAGTAATAACAAGATTTTTAAAATCATTTTTAAATGGCAGTTTTTTACCCATATCGCAATTTAGGTAAACGACTCCTGGTTGATTTTGTATATCTCTTAAACTGGCACTTTTACCCGTTGCGGATTTCCCACTGATCAATACCAAATGATCATTTGTCATAATAAGTATTCTCCTTATGAATGATTTTATAGTTAGAAACGCAAAGCGGATTACAGAAGTAATATACTCCTATTTTCCAATAACCAACGTAGGCAGGAACTATTCGTCCTTGTATTAGCTGTGACCATTGACCATACCAAGGCTTATTACATTGCCGGCATCGGTAAATAATCATTTAATTGCCTCGTTTTTGAACCTCTTTACTAATAGATTTAACTGTACTATTTCTGAATTGCTGTTCAGGTAGGGGTGATTCTAATCCTTTATTAAAGTTCTCTAATCGTTCGATTATTTCACCTAAAGCCAGGCCTGCATCTACCATCACCATTCCATATCTATATAGATGTGTGGCTCTATTGCCTTTAGATGTATGTGTCATAAACCAACGCTCGATGTTATTTACTCCAGTAGTTGAAATCGTTTCTTTAGTTTCATCAGAACGTTTAGTCTGTGGAATAAACATAGTGGCGTCAATAACGTTTCCTTCGTTATATTCATAATGCCCTTTATGTGCTGCCCACTTTCTGGAGATATCTTTGGTAGCTTCATCTACAGGAAATGGTAACCATTCGAATACATTTGTCATAAATTTAGCGTATTCTTGAGGGCCTAATTGAAGACGATGAGATATAGGCAGAATAAGCCTAAATCTATTTTGCTCTGCAGTATGTCGTTTGGTAGTAGAAATTAAGAAGGCATAATCTTCTAATAAGACTTTAACAATAGAGATGCTTACATCTCCATCGCAGTCTAAAATAATAAGATCAAAGCCCGGGATAGCATTCTCACTCTTACGATGGCCATTCACGAATCCGTGTGCAGTGTAATGGTACCCCGGGGCAGTGGTCAATTTATGAAGCTTCTTAAATGGAGGATGACTAGTCTCATAATCATAGGCAATATCTTTGCTAATTCCTGTCGTCATATGATTCAGATCTGTCTCCAGGAGAGTTTCTCCAGAAAAGAACTCGATATTGTCCGATGTACGCCTTCTGATGATGATATTGTTCTTATACCCAAAGGACATAGCTAACGTCATTATGTCCTTCCTCTGGGCTTCTGAGCCCTTATAGAAGGGCAATTCTTCCAATAGCTCATGTTGGGTCACTTCGTTGTTACAATCGGCCAAATAGTGAGCTAAACGCTCATATGAGCCTTGTTTACGCATGAGGGTGTGGAAAGCTTCCCCGGAGTCCTCAACTACGCTAATAGCACAATCCAGATGGTTTTTAGTGACTTCTGTGGAATTGTCTGAAAATGCATACGCTCCAGCTAATTTAAGAGCTTTATAGTACCTGTGCATCATTTCAGCCTTATGGATACCCATATGCTCTCTGAAATTATCAGCCAGGGTTTCGCACCGTTCCTGATACTCAATTAAATAAATAGAATTGACTTCAGACATTAGCAATACAGGATTAAATGGACGCTTAGCAAAATTAGCAAATGCTGTCTGAATAGCTTGCATTTCTGTAACTAAACTAACATCGACCATTTGCTTATATCTGTCTTTAGCAGAAGCATATTTAATGCGATGAGTTTCTGTCGTATACCCAAATAGCAATCTACGAGCATATCCAGTTTCAAGAAATTGCTTAAATTCTTCTTCAGTTCGGCCTCCATCTAATAGCTTGGTTGGGGTTCCGAACATCATAAGATTAGTGGGTGTATTACCAGGAAGCTCTTCAGATCTAATATTTTCTACTGTATTCTTAATAAGCTTTTGCTTAATTAAGCCTACGTCGTAGAGCTCAAGAAATGCATTAAGAACGTCTACATTAGCAGACATATTAGAGCCAATCTCATCCAGCTCTAAATTCATAGAGCCGGCTGAGGCTAGCAAAAGTTTCTCCCGCATCTGTTTGACCGCTGGAGCGGTTCCACTATCAAAGCTGAATGCTAACTCTCCTAAACGATCGAAATGTTTTTGAAACTTATCTTCTTGAATAGATGCTTCTTCTAATACATTGGCACATGTACTTTGACCGGCATTAAATAATCTATGAGCAGCTTCCATAGCTAAAGATTGAATATGCTCTTCGGCTTTTCGAGGGAATACAACATTTAGAAATTCATGTTTAAAGTGAGCTACAAATTCTCTTTCGAGAATATTAGTAGAATGTCCTTTACCTGCTCCAGATGGCATTAAATTTAATACATAGGTATTTACTGGTATGACGTCCCTATCGTTAGTCTGAATATTACAGCGCATCATTGAAGCTACTTTAGATAAGTAATACCCTGCTAGAATACGAAAATAATGCCTATTATTGTTATTCGTTTTACGAGTAAGGACATCGACTATTCTTTCAGCAAATGGATGGTATTTTTTCATGTTATTCCTATTCGTCGATAGTTTTAAGAACTAGTTGTATGTCTCCGTCTTTTGCAATGACATCAATAATAGCTTGTTTGCTAACTTCTCCAATTCCAGCCATCCATAATGAGGCAGAATGGTGCATAGTAAAACTGGGGTCAGGTCCTATATTAGGTTTCATTAATGTGCTTTCGCACATTTTTAAAAATTCACCAACTGTAATAGCTGCATTAGTTTGATTAAATGCCAAATCTTCTGGATGCCCTGCATAAATATGGGGCATACCTGGTGACCCTCCAGATGCAGTCATTACTAATAGTCCTTTACGCTCTCTCTTAAGAGCCTTAATCAAACTACCTAATGTCATCTGATTATTGCCACGAGGTTTAGGCTTATATGAATGTAATTTTTTAAATAGTTCTTTTACATGTTTCTTTTTAGGTAGCCGCATGTGTTTTCTCCCAGGCTTCTAGAGATACTGGAGCTACTGATTTAGCTAATAGCAACATAGCTTCAGCATAAACCCTGATTTCATATTGAGCATGACTGTGACATCTCAATGTAAGAAATTTCATAAAATTAAGAAGGTTTACTGTAGCAAACATATGACTGTAAGTAGCCAGAGGAAGTACACATCTAGCTAATTCACGAGGACATCCATCTTTTAGCATTTGTTTATATAGATGAAATGCTTGGCTATTAGATTCCATCATATGTGCTCGAAATACAGCAGCTTTAGGATTTTGTTCATCTGTACGCATTTGCTTATTGTCAGTAGATTGGGTAGTAATTTGCTCTGCTTGAGGAATATAAAATTCTTCAGGAAGTTCTTTATACCGTGCTGATAGCTCGTTATAGCTCCATGTTCTATGTCTATGCCATTGCCTATAGACAAAGATAGGAGCCTTAACTTCAAATGTAAGAGTGACTGATTCGAATGGAGTAGAATGTTTATTCTTCCAGAGATAATTAATTAATTTAGTATCTCCTCCAGTATCATTACCAGCTCTCCATGCTGCATCATATGAGACTCTGGCAGATCGAACTACAGAAAGATCGTTTCCCATGAAATCCACTAAACGTACGAAGCCGTGATCAAGTAAATCAATTTTATCATTCTTTTCCACTATACCAATCTCCTTGATAAGGTTTAAAACACATTAAATATTCATACCAGCGCCTAGTTGGGTATGATCTAAAATAATAACAATTTTGTATCTCAAGAAATACATCATCAAAGTATTTAAATAAATTATACGTTTCTTCTACATTAAAAAATTGTCTGCGGTTTAACCGCATGAAGGGCAATCTCCTATCCTATTAGCTTCCATTTTTTCTAATAAATATGTTGTACGATGTTGTGGGGGAATTGAATTTTCAATAGACCAGCTAGCTTGTCTTAGTATAGCTGCTGTATTAGCGTCGCTACTTCTTCTCATATAAACATCGGCGTCTAGACTAAGTCTTTCTGTAATTCCAAATAAGAATACAGCTGTTGCATAATTCATATTAACTCCTTAATTTATCAGGCGGACAGTGAGCTCCGCAACTGGATCTCTGTGCCTTTAATGGGCTGATAAGCCTAGGACTAGCTCTTACCCAACCTGGTAAAACTGATCTGCCAAAGTAACACACCATAAAGGATTCACAGCTACTGCTCCGGCGAGGTTGAGCGACCGATAGCGCTCTCCTGGCAGACCTTTAAATTAAGCAAAACTGGTCTCGACCAAATACGATTTCCCTAGTAGGAGCGGGTATAAGATAAAGACCAGTCTCCGCGTACAGACTGGACGGTTACGATCCGCAACCCGGTCTGATAAAATATGAAGCCCTTAGATGGGTTCAAACCACCGACCTAAGCTTTACAAGAGCTTTGCTCTGCCAGCTGAGCTATAAGGGCAATAAACTATAGTACTAAACGTCCACTTGCCAGCATTTCTTCTGCTTGATCGCAGACACCAACAACTGCACAATATTGACATGCTTTGACTTCGCCAGGAACAGTTTTAATGACACCGACATCGCCATCATTAGCTTTACGAGTTATAGCATCCTGTATATCATCAAAATTTTTGGTAGACCTAGACATCGAGTTAGGATTTTTATAGTACTTGTGCACCGTCTTAGAGGCCCATAATTCTTCATCTGTGCATTTTGGGAGCAAATCTTGAGTAGCATCAGCTAATTCTTGATATGCTTCGAGCCTATTCATGATCCAATGTTCGGTCTCTTCAGGTCCCCAAAGAGGATATTTTTTAGTTATACATCGTAGTTGAGGATACCCTTTCGGATCCTGTCTAGCGTTAGCAGCTGACCAATCTGTGAATATATAATTAATATTAATATACTCACTGGTAATTTTATCTTGATTAAGCCACTTATAAATACTGCCTTGTTTAATATGATTCTGGGCATTACTATCATAGATATAGCCCCAGACACTGCCAGTTTTATAATCGTTAACTACACCATGCATAACTAAATCAAATTTACCTGTGACAACATAACCAATGATTTCTTTTTCTGTACGTTGCTCTACATAAATAGCAATTTCATCTTCTTTAACTGGCTTATCAGGATTAATTCGAATACTCTCAATAGCTATATCAGATGCGCCCGCTAACTTAAGAGCTTTGGCAATATTATCCATATCTGTCCAAGCTTTTTCACAGCCATCATGAATAGATGAGCCCATACGAGATGCTACTAGATCAGAAATATCTACTGTTTTAAGCAGTTGCTTGTTTTGCTGACTAAGTACTATCTGACGCATTGGTTTCATGAGACTCGTAGCGCTGATAGCATTAGATCTCTCGTCATAACCATAGTCGTCATACATTAAGAAGACTGCTAGAGCTAATGGAATATTATGTTTATTTGTGTAAGTAAATGCCATAGTAATTCCTTATATTAACCACCGTTTATATATACGTTTTTACTAGCTCGAGTAAGAGCAACATAGAGTAATCTGGCTTTAACAGCTGGGATATGACATTTATTAATATTTGTTCTATCTATGAATACGGCAGGAAATGTTCCACCTTGAGCTTTGTGAGTAGTACCAGCAAATGGTGGGCGTAGATCAGCTAAAGATTGCTTTAGTTCATAGAAATGTACCCAGGCTGCTTTAGATTTAGTTTTAATAGCCCTATCTTTATGCACATTAAGAACCTTATCTACTGCTGCTTTATTTTTAGGAACAAATACTTTTTTCTTATCAGAACCATTAGCAGGATTAAAATCTCCGCGTACTGTTACAAAGTACCCGGGAATTTCAGCAAACTCTCCTTCTTCATACGAAATAACATGTACTGCTTCGTTATTTGTTAGAAGAGGACGTTCTCCCCGCATAACAACACTATTAGTAATTAATCTTTCGCCTACATAGAAAGGTTTGATAGTGTCTTCAAGGAAATACGCTGCCTTACGAATCATATTATTATAATTAATAGCAGATTCATTTGTGTAAGTACAGAGTGGCACATCTACTGGTGCTCCAGCAGAATAGTCTACATATTTATGAACGAATTTAGTAATAAATTCTGTATGAGGTAATATGTGAATACCTTCGCCTTTAGCGTTAATACATGTTTCTATTACTGGCTCAACATTACGAATACCTTCTATAAATTCACGGAACTCATTAGCCTTCTCGAGGATAGGATTACCTCCTGCTTGTCGATGGACTTGAGTAAGTGTGAAAGTTTGCAACGAGCCGTCAAAGATACTGCAAGTATCTGTAGGCGGCGGCAGTTGAAAGGGATCTCCTACAAATAATATTTTTAGAGACCGTTTCTTAATGATATCTACAATAGCATGTAAGAATTTGTTCCCAATCATTGATGTCTCATCAATAATAAGAACAGATCCATAAGGAATATTGCACATCCCAGTACTTTTAAGAGTTTCTTTTCCAAATTTATCAAGACTAGGGCGTAACTTAAATAATGAATGAGCTGTCGTTACAGGCTCTCCTGAAATATCTCGAAGTACCATCGCAGCTCTATGAGTAGTAGCAGACAATTCAACATTAGTTTTTTGGGTATGTTGACTAATTCTATCAAGAATTTCCGTAACTACAGTAGTCTTACCAGTACCTGCTGACCCGGTAAGAACTGCTATGGCATGAGATTTATTAGAAGGATCAAGTAACGTACGACAAATACCGTCTACTGCATCAACCTGATCCTGTGAGAATTGGAAAGACATCTGTAATTTCCTTAAGAGTTGCATTGTTATGTAATGGGACTAATTTATCCCAAGACTTACCGACTTCAAGTGAAGCTTTCATAGGAACATCTGTAGATCTAATTAGATCATTATCGTTCCATTCCATCTCCTCTATCAGTACATCATTTAAAAATTTAATATACTGAGGTTCTGCTTTTACTAAGAAATATCCTGCATCATGAATCATGTTACAGGGAAGAATAGCAGTTCCATGCCCAGCTTCTTCAATACGTCTATTAGCAGCAATGATTGCTCGATTAAGCAACATGCCCCATGACTGAGTTACTGCGTTATTAGCGCTACGTCCTTCGCTTTCAGCTTCATAGGGAGTTTTAGAATTTCCCATTACGCACTGCGAAATAATCGGAGTTCTTAGCTTTAGTCCGAATGCACATTCTATATAGCCATGCTTCTCCATAAATTCTTTATTCTTCTTATTGAATTCCCCGGAGACCGCGTAGAGTTCATGAAATGATTTCTCTATCTGTTTAGCTTGTTCTTTAGGAAAGCCTGTTCGTTTATGCAATGTAAACCAGGTACCGTCGTATTGAAGAGCAAACGTAGGAGGCTTAGATTTAGTTCTAAGCTCTGAATATTTAGTAGCGATAGAATTAATTGTTCCAGCTAAATATTCTTCTTTAGTTATAAGATTCATAAATACCTCTATTTAGGATATGAAATACTATTTTGTTTATCGTGAGGTAGCCAATTACGATAGATATCTATTGAATTGAATCCTTCTAGATCACGTTTATCTTCTAAAAGTTGACTAACTTTAAGAGTTGCAGGTAATCCATAAGGTTCAAAATATAATCTAGCTGGATAGATTTGAATAAAAGAATTTAAATTTGTGAAATAAGCATAATAATATTCATCAGATTTACTATGTTTAGTTACTTCTACTTCAGCTATTTCAGGTACATCACACATTAATTGTGATAATTCAGATTCAGGAGAATTTGCTTTTATTTTTCCAAAACTTGAAAATGTAGAATTTAATGTTTGTATATCAACAGGATCAGTAAAAACTAATTCTGCATCGGCATACATAAATATATTGTCATATTCCCCTGGAAATATAGTATCTGCTGGGTTTACATAATCATATCCTTGTGCTTCTATTCTTGAAGCAATAATAGTAGTTGACTGTTCTTTAGCCCATTCAAGTAATTTACATCTAATTTCATAAGTTACTGCAGGTTCTGATATAAAATTATTCACAACAATATTCTCCTTTATCACTTATCCAGAATTTAGTAGCTGTTTTAGCTTTAGCTAGTGCAGAAGTAATATCTGGCATTTGATCAGCAAAATATTTGTAAGCCCTCATAGAATGGCCATCATATCCATCTGTATATACTTTAATCCTATTAGGATCTTGACTTAAAATAGCGCCAATACGCTCCTCAAGAGCTGAAAAATCAGCACCAGCAAAGAGCCAACCAGGATGGTATTCAAATGCTTCTTTAACTTGTTGTTGTAATTCAGACGGTAATGTATTAACTAGTGTTTCAAATTGTTCACAATCTTTTATTTCATTTCTTTTAATTAAAGAATTAATCTCTAACAGAGTATTAGATGTGCTGGTGCTGTAATTCATATATTCTCAAATGCTCCTGCAAGTTATTATCAATAAAATATTGTTTACGGGCTTGATGAGCTTCTAATGCATCATCAAATTTACCGATTTCAATTCGTTTATTTTTAATAGTTACTCTAGCAAACCATTTTTCTTTTTTTTTATGCCAATTAACTCCTACATATCCTGAGGTATTTTTAACAGTCATACCTCGATTACCTGCTTGGCATTCTGCAGGTATCCAAGTGCAATTTTTAGGAGTATACCCAAACGTAAAATTTTTACGTTCAATAGTTAATTTGTCTGTGTATCCATTTAATAATGCCCAGGCCATAAATTCATTAGCGTTGTTTCTCCAATTGGGACATACAGTAATACCTTTAGCTCCGTATTTGGAATACCCTGAGTAATTTGGGTTATGGCATCTACCGTTTATAGATTCCCATGTTCTAAATAACCTAGTGTCTTGTATTCTTGCGTACTGTCCCATAATAAGCACCTCTTAAGGGTTATTGATTGGAGCCAGTATAGCATTCCATTTTACACTGTCAACTGTGTATTTTTTACCAGGAGCAACAATACAACTTTTTGTGAGTTTACCCATTGGACCGTGCGCAGGGAGATTAGTAAGATTAGGATCGCTACTAGACAAACGCCCTGACTGAGCACCACCCAATTTAAGACTACCATGTAGAAAATCCTTCTCTTGCATAAATGCTTTTATAAAAGTTCCATTAATTTTATTGGCTTCAGCTAGCTCTCGTATAAATTCGAGCAAATCAATTACATTTTGATTAGTTGTATGATTAGCTAAATTCTCTAATATATCTCCGCTAGTAGAAGGAGCTCCTGTCTTTGTTTTCTCTAATACAGGTAGTCCTAACGTATCAAAAAATAATTGCCCTATCTGTAGAGGGCTTCGTGGATTAAATTCGATATCTTGAAAAGCATCAATTGTTTTAACAGGAGTACGTACCTTTACTCCCTGTAATATTCTTTCAGCACGATCTGCTTTATTTTTATCACAAGCTTTCTTTCGCAATAATATATTAAAATGCATTACGCAGCTATTATCTTGAATTTGCTCATTAAGAATTTTTTGCTTAGCTGCCAGAATTTGATTTACCTCTTTGACTCTATCTGAATCCATAGGCAAACCAACTAGCATCATTTTAAGAATAGGGTAGATACTAGGCTGGAATATTTCTACGTAAGGTCTGGAAGTAATTTCATCTTGGTACTTCTCCCATAGGTAGAAAGTACCTAAAGTATCAATCAAGTTGTATTGCAAGATTTCTTGCTTGGTATACTTGGTTATATCTTCGATCTCGATAGCATAATTACCGACATAATCGAGAGCTAGTTCTTTAAGTCCCAGTCCAACATGCGTAGTTGCATTCTTAGCTATAAAAGCTAATAGCATCGTGTCATCAATATCCTTAAAATATTTTAAACCTTCAAGCATACCTGCATAGTCAGTGCCATGTTCCATCCATAAATGTCGAATGAGCATCTTTCCGTCATATAGTCCTCCATGGAATATTAGCTTACCTGTGTAAGCTTGAAGGAATTTACGTAGGTAATACATACCTGTAATAGATAAATCAATTGCAATTCCATCATGTTTACTCCATGCGAAGGATACCGATACGATCTGATCATAAAGAGTTAGCCCGGTAGTTTCAATATCTGCTGCCAGTACAGGATACTTGTGTAGTGAATCTAATAATTCTCTATCGGATCCATATTCGAATCCGTATTGAGCTGTCTTAATTAAAACAGAGGTTCCTGTACCAGCTATAGCTTTAAGTCCTAGATCAATTAATTGCGAGTTTTCAGGTTGCTTAAAAAGTGTCTTATAATTCGGAACATATACGCAATTAAATGCTGAATATCCATCATGTTTACCTTTTATTGTAGTGCCATAATACGTAGATACTTTTCCTGCACCAGTAATAAATTTGTAATAGCTACTATCTGCAATAATTAAATTAATAACAGTATCAGGAATCCTGCTAAGTAATTTATCTAGATAAGCTTTAGCAGTTTTAGCGTAAACTTTAACTGCATTATTATAATATAAAGGCTTTATTAATATAGCATCAGTAGGGATTCCTTCTTTAGCTAAAGGCTGCAAGTAGTGGGTATCAATTGCTGCAGTACCCATTGCAGATTCTTTAATTAAAATTACTGTAGTTATATCAGGCATATTACTTCCTTTAAAAATTAATACGGTTCTATTTGCATAGTTCCTGTGTGCTCTATACTTTGTATAGGATCATCATCATTTAAAGCATGAAAATGATCACCTAATTTATTTATAGCATCGTCTATATCTTTTGCTTCAAATACAATATCTGCAGTAAAGTGAAATTTTTTATCAGTCGACATAAATAGTTTCTCCTATATTGCATGGTTCGTGCTCTGAATTGCATATCCATAAAATAGGATAATCTACTTCATCCAATTTCTCTTCGCCGTATAAATCAGTGAAATATACAAGAGCCTGGGTAGGATTTTCGGCTACGTAGTCTAGTACTGGCATAAAACTAGTGCCTCCACCTCCATGAAAGCTCAAGGACATTATATCAGTATTCTGATTAACATCGTGTACTTTATGAATCTTGGCGTCACAATCTATAATAGTCATTCGTTCAGGATTAAATACATCTCTGATGCCTTTAATTTCGCTTAGCATAGCGCTCAATTCTTCATCACTTACACTGCCACTCGTATCAATTGCGAAGGTTAAATGCCCTAATCCGTAGCTGTGCAGGCTAGGCAGATAAGTAGACCTAAATCTACGATTTCTCCGTGCCCAGGAGTATTCTTCTCGAGTTCTTTGATCTAAGAATCTATTTAATATAACTGGCCAAGGCAATTTAGGATTTAGGAGCTTATCGATAACTCTGGCAATCTCATCTGGGATCTCTCCAGCTGATTTCTCACCAGATATCTGTGCTTGAGTCTGAGCTCGAACAATAATATCAGTGATGGTAGATCGAGCATCAGGAGCCTCTGCTCCTTCACCATAAATAAGATCCAGCATCATATTATTGCAAGGCTTACCTTCTTTAATTAGATCATCATATACACCATCAGTAGACCAACCATTTCCGTATTTAGAGCTGAGTAACCCATTAACAGGTATTTCAAATCCTGCTTTAATAAGCATATGATTAATTATATAGTCTCCTGCATGATTCCATACATCCGGGCATCTATCTCCTCTACGACCGGCATGTTGAAATGCCAGATGCCAGCATTCATGAGCTATTAATCCAGCAAATTGTGAGACTGTTTGTTTTTCTATAAAATCAGGATTATAGCGGATAGTAGTTTTGCAGACATCAGCGGTTTTAGTGGCAGGAGTAATTATGTGACGAACACTTAATGCAATAGTAGAAATAAAGACCGATCGAGTCATCAGCTCTATCTTGGCCTTGAGTAATTTACTCTCCAGTTCTTTAGACATAAATTATCCTACTTCAGTCATATAATAAATAATACGATGATTCTCATCTATCGTATCAGGAAATGCTTCTAAAATATTTCTAGCGTGTTTCTGACATGGCTGTAATTTAGTAGAATCTTGCTGTAATAATAAATCAGCAATTATCATTTTTAATTCAATAACAAACATATAGCTATATGTTTTTTTATAAGGTTTACGATGCGTATTTACAAAACGTTCATCACGTTCTACTTGCACTTTTTTACTAGCACCGGATGGTATGCCTTGTCGAAGTGGGCCTGTAAATTGATTTTCTTTATGCCAACAAAATAACATCCAGTATAAAGTAGAATCGTGAGGAAAACACATTTCTCCTATTAACGTCCAAACATTATTTACTTTTTCTTCTGCATACATAAAAATATTAAGACTCATAACATTTCCTATATATCAGATGGGTCTCGAAATCCTATGAATACGGGATGTCGAGGTAATTCTTTTACCCCAATATGAAAATATTTATATTTAATTAATCTGCCCATTTCTTGCTTACGACCATCCCATATATCTTGACGTAATAAATCTGAGAATCCTGTACCAACGTTAAATACAAAACCGGTTTCTGTATCTCGACAAATTAAAGCTCCTAATGTTCCTGTAGGAACTTTGTTTTCTTGATGGGATGAACGTTGAGTTCTGCCTAATTCATTTGTTTTAGCTTCATTGGCATTGTGCATACGCTCTTCAAATCCAACGATAGTAGCTTCAGAATCAGTAAATCGTTTTACTTTAATAAGATGTCCTTGCTTAGCTGTGGATCTACCGTATTTATATTCAGCACCTGGATCTCGGAGAATAATTCCTTCATATCCTTGCAGTAAACAAGATTCTTCATACGCTTGCATCTCATTCATATTAGTAATAATTTGAGATTGAAGAATTTGAATATTTTCAGGTAAGGGAAATTCTTTTAATAAATTAAATCTATCTATATACGCATTTGCATTTAGACAATGATCAAATACATAGAATGTGAAATTAGGTATTCCGGATGATCGCATAACAGCACTAACTGTTTGGTTATACACATCATGAGCAGTAGGACTGCCCACAATTAATTCTCCATCTAATCCATTAAATTCTTCTTTAGCTAATAGAATCTTAATGTGCTGATTTTGAATTAATTTAAGAGACCTAGATAGAGCTATTCCATTTTGAATTAAACAACGGATGCCGTCTAGTTTAGGAGAGGCAATCATGTGACCGAATTTATCTATTAAATCTTTAATCTGTATATCTGTAGCTTTAGCAGCTAGCATAGGTTTAACTGGCATAATTACCCTCTAAAAAATGTTTAACTTTAGCTTGTAAAGCTTTTTCGTATGTTGAGTAAACTCCAATATTTTTCCAGCAATTTTTTTCAACTTCATAATCTAGAAAAAATTGATCTCGTTGATACTGGTTATAGTGCTCAATACGATATCTCATCAGAACATAATGCTTGCATTTCTTGAAATCCAATTAACAATAGAAGGATGTTTCTGTAATTCAGGAGTTCTCTTATAAATATCTTTAAAAGTAATTACCTGGAAATCGATAGGCAATCGTTCAATAGCTATGATAATTTTATCTATACTTTCTACAGTAGTATTGTGAGATAGCATCGTAGTCACAGCATATTGCTCACTAGGTTCTGTAGGAACTTTCCATCCTGATCTAGGATCTTTAAGTATTTCTTCGATCGTAGGTAAGCTTTTATAAATATCAGAATAGACTGCTAGTTCAGATGCAGCTCCTGCTCCAACTGTGCCGGCTAATCTGATTTTAGTAATTTCCCCTAATGTGGTTTTATTAGTAATAATTTTAGAAGCAAATTCCCATGTACGAGGACATGGAAAAGTAAGCTCCTGGGTATTTGGATCAAATTTATGCAGAATATCTGGTTTAAATTTAATGAAAGAGATAATACGATGATCAAGGTTATTGGCATTTGCCCAATCGATCCATGCTCTATGATCAATTTGCAATCTATAATTAATTAATCGTGAGGTAGTAGCGGTGCTTTGAGTATTTACGATAGCTCTATCTGTGATTAAATTACCGGCTGCAGCAATTAGACATTTTGGATGTAATTTATGTTTATATACTTCTCTATCCAAAATTAATTTATATGATGCAGCTTCGGTTTGTTTATTTCCTGAATTAAGTTCATCAAGAAATATTAACCATCCTTCGTATCGCTCTGTAGGATCTTCTGGATTGTTTGTCAGTGGTAATTCATCTCCCACAATAGGAAAGTATTCGGGGATATGAAAGGTCATCCTTCCGTCTATGACTCCAGGATAACCTTGCATATCCACTGGCTCACATTGAGATACACGAATATCAATAAGTAAGAGTTTAAACTGTTTAGCTACATCTCGGATAATATCTGATTTACCCATACCCGGACTGGATGCTACCATCGGGGTAAGGCCTGCTTTGAGATCTTCAATTAAGCATTCACGTAATTGCACGGTATTTACTTCATACATTTTAGTTTCCTTCGAGTAGATTGGTTGTTAATCGGTTTTTAAGAAAATCTGGTTCCGGAGGACTTATTATTTTAGTTTTAGTTTTCTTTTTAGAACTTTTAACAGGTTCAGGTGGAAAATATTTATGTAAAGACTCTGGCCAAACCTTTTTTAATTGAAGTGATCCAGAATAAGTATCAGTAGTTGTGTCCAGAAAATTTTTCATTTTGCCCTTTTCTGTATTTAGGGCGATAATTTCTTCACATAATTCAGCTGCGGAATCTTGCAATCTTCGATCTAAATTGGATTTTGCATGCTTAAGATTTCCAAGAAAAATTGGATCAGGATTAATTACATTTTTAGTTTGTTTATATTCCCAAATTTCTTGTAAAGCGTATTTAGTATGATCATTAATTGCTGGCTTATATTTGATAAATACCTGATAACAGGTATTTACACTAAATAAATTTTCAGGTATTTGATCAATGAATTGCTGAAGAGGTGCCATTACGTATTCTCTGTTTTTCTTAGCTATTTCAATTCGCCTGGTCATTAATTTCTCTTCTAATGCTCCGTATAAATCTTCCAATATTTTTTCCTTTATTCCCTTTAATTCATACCAGGATAATCGTGCCATGTGCTATTTCTCCAATACTCGTTCGAGTCTAAATTGATTAATTTGACGCCGTACTTCACACACTGAGCTATCGTGCATATTAGCTATATATTTAATTTGTGGCTTAATTGAGACACCGTCTTTAACGCATTTATCGTATATTCTCCAATTAAGACAAGCTTTTAATGTGCAAGATTTAACTGCAAAAACCGACATTGGGATTCTCCTGTGTATTTGTGTACTCTAGTCCTTTCAATATCGTAATCTTAAGTATGAAAGATGTTAAGAGCTGGTGCGCTCCTTAATAAATGCTTACTTGGCTCAGCTGCCACAGAGGAGATAACGTTAAGTCTCCTGTTAACAGCCTTACTATTAAGGCCAGCTCTTAACAAAAAAAAATAGACTCCCCGAAGGGAGTCTATTCTAAAGACCTGTTGCAAATCCACATGTAGGCCGTCTCTAGCAATTCTGCTATGAGCTCTGTCAGTGGTAAGTTGGTAGTGATGAAGTACCGTCCTAACAAGGGCAAGTCTTTAAGAAAGCATATAACTGCTTTTAAGAATATCCTGATCTAAGTCATTGCTATGTTTGCTTAACTTAAGAGTAGGATTATTACTAATTTGACCCAGGATATCAGCAAGCAGATCCCCTGAAGCAATATCAGCCATGATCAGCTTATACGTATTAACTACGTCATTTAAGTGATCTGGGCTAAAGACAAAGCAATCATGTACATGACTCAATTGAAAGTTACATAACCGAACCATTTCCCGGGCTATATAACCATCGATCGAATGAATAACATTAGCCGGTAAAGATCTAAAGTTATCAGAACAGGTTTGATGGTAATACCTGAGAGGTATTTCTCCTAGTTCAGGATCTCTATATACAGCGTTAAGACCTTCAACCACTGGTACGTATACTGTATGGCCATCGGGCATTGTCCACGTATGATGATCAGCTTCAGGGTTCCAACATGCATTGATCGTATCCATAACATCTTCGGCGCCTGGCAATAAGCCTTTAATTACTTGATAAAATACATGTAATTCTTGCTCTGTGAGCAAGGCTTTAGGCGTAGCTTTGGAGTTATAGTAATGAGTCATCCCAGCATATTTAATGATTTTCCTAGGTACAGGCTTGTTTATATTAGCATTCATTAAATTAGCTATTTCACCATATACATCGTATCTGGTGGTAGGATCAGTCATATTGACCAATTTAGCTGTTTTCTTACACCCGGATAGAGCAGCCATAATCTGAAGGCCTGAGGCTGTCGCATCGAGACTCATTACATACCCTGAAGGTTTGCCTTCAGTGCTATCTTTGAGCGCTCTAACAGCCTTTCTGCCTAAGATAGGCTCTTCCCAAGGAATCTTATCAACATCCGGTTGACTTGCTGTCCAATTTATACGTTCCTTCCAGGTAAGCTTATCCTGGCCGGCATGGTTTGCAATAGCAATATACAGATTGGGTATATTGGTAATCATCTCCTTATTATGCAATGAGATAAGAGCTTTGCCATACTCATTTGTTTGAAGATTTAGATCATACCCGGATGAATAGCTTCTTCCCCGGGAATCATATCTCCATACAAAATGAAATGGCTGACCAATATACTCGTTAATAACTCGTAAGAATTTTCTCTTATTGAGATTATGATTAGTTTCCTTCTCCAGGAGATATGTATCAGCATCTATCTCCCAAGGAATCGATTGAAGCTTATTAATAACATCATAAGCTAAAGGTTTATTATGCTTGGTAAATCTGCTACCTAATATCAGGTGCTTTGTTTCCCATAACCATCCACCGTTATGATTATCTGTCCAATTTAACGGTTTTACTTTCATGGGAGGCAGATACTGTAACTTAGCTAACTTTTGCTGGGTTTGTTTATCGAGAGTAAAGTTCGGGCATACATACCATTCATTTTCAATATGTTTAAGGGTATATAAGCCCGACTCTTTACAACTCTTTACCAGTAAAATACCCCATTCAAATGCTTCAGCAGAGTCTTGAATACCAGCCATACGGCCAAGCTGAGTAGCAATTGCCTGGATAGGTTTACCAATTTTATCTCTAAGAATCAGAGAAAAGAACTTAATAAACAGATCTTTATTAGCCATCTTGCCTCTATTCAAATCAGCAAGCCCCTGAAGAATATTCAGTTCCATATCCAATGGGATATGTCCCCGAATAGCTTCAAGTATTATTGTATCGGTAATTCTGGTCGACCAGGTTGTTTCTAACGCGTATTGATCAATAGATTCGGTCATTAAGGAGCTCCTTCTTAATGTAAATTGATTAAATAGTATCTAAATATTTTACCATTGCATCACTAATGCCGTGCTTTGGAGCAGTTCTGTCTTTGGGAACCATATACCCATGAGCTACTAACAAAGTTTCAAATTTATCTACATACAAAGCAGGTAGAATTAAACTAATTCTATTAGGATTGGATACGATAACAGGCCTAGATTTGTAAGTATTTATAGACTTAGCAATCTTGATAAAGTTTGTAACTGATGTCTTTTTCTTAGTTCCCCAACGCTGTTGGGCCATTACTGTTCGACTATAACTAAGAGATTTAGCTATTGTTTGAATCTCAGTCCATTTGTACCATTTAGATAGTTGATTATAATTTGATACCCACAGCAATACATTGCCTGGAAGTAAATCAGGAAATTCTGCCAGAACAAAATCTCGAAAAGTTACATACGGAGATTTTGGCCAGATAATCATGCTATGAATCTGTGCAAATGCTCTAGCACGTTCCCAACGGCTAATTGCCATATCTTTTCCTGCTTTATCAATAACTTTAACCTGTTTTGCTATCATCTTTTTAATTTGGATTTTATTCATCGGTAAATTCCTTATGATTAGGGTTCTAATAATAGTGCTGTACGCACTGTTTTAATATACTGCTCTGCTTCATCTTCTGAATGAAATGCTTGGCTGGAATGATCTGGATCATCATTACCTGCATGATCTCTGATCGTAACTCCCCATAACCCTTTTCCAGTTAATCCTTTTCCATATGATATTTCGTATACCAGTCGTCCCATTTGAACTCGTTTCCAGGTATCTCGAGTCATAATATTAGGCTGACCAAATATACGATTTAGCTGATTATCGCTTAAATTAACTGCAGGAATAGCCATAGGCATACTTCTCCTTCTGAATGGGGTTGGGGTACCAATTCCGCTGAAAGCGGGTTTAAGAAGGTGTTTCTACGTAGATAATCTGTTCTTCATAACATTCTTCCGGGGCATGGAAACTGCCATTACTGCACCATCGTCTATTCGTTCCCATACCAAATACATGCCTAGGCTTTTCAGGGTGATAACAGACACAACCTCTGCAATCACCACGAGTATTAGCTGGTTTCTTCACTAATTTCATGGCAATACCAGGGCATATCGAATACCTGCTACCAATACATGTCCCATAAGAAACACAGTAAATAACAATAAGAGTGACCATCCTGCTAATTTTAATTGTCTTTCCATGACTAGAAACCTCCCATAATATCAAGTATTTTCATAGCTTTATCTTTATAACAGATATCGATTGGTGAGCATATTACTTTTAGATAAAATGCCCTGGCTTGCCATAATGTTTGTTCAAGTTGGTAATTTATCATTGGCTTTTGGACGTTTAAGTTTATAAGCCGTATACCGAGTACACGGGTTCCAACAGTATTTCTGCTTACCATCTGGAGCTCTAAATGTCTTTTTACATTGCTTGCATTTAGGATATTTTACTAAATTAGAAGCTCTTTTCTTATTTTGACTTACACACGGATCGTTGCAATAGATATGTCGCCGGGTGGTAGGTTCGAAGTCTTTCTTACATACTTCGCATTTCCGGGTACTTAATTCAAGATCTGGACGGGTAGTAATGTCCTTAGGATCCGTACATGGATTATGGCAATACTCTCTTTCGGCAATAGCCTTAAACTCTTGATTACATGTCTCACATACGTAATTTTGAGTCTCATGCTTTATGAAAGTATCACGTTGTTTTGTTGTCTGCATGAGCTTATCGAACCCGGGTCCTTCTTCCCAGAACTTCTCCTGGCACTGTTTAGCAGATATTGTTTTACGCTTTGTTAATATTCCGTCTTTATTCGGTTTATATATTCTGCATTCTTCAATAGCCATTTAATCTCCTCAAAAGTTAAAAAGGCAAGGGGGTTGGAAAATCCTTCTCGTAACTAGTATGCGAGTCTAGGGCTAACCCCCCCCCCCCCCCCCCCCCCCTACCAACCGCTTGCGACTTACTCACTATCCGGTAGCGGTACAAACGGCTTGCCTTTGTTTATCTGATTTGCTTATTTAGCAGCATTCTCTTGTAGCGTTCCTTTGTTTCCTCCAATTCCTCTTTGAGCTTGGTGTTTTCCTCCTTTAACTCCACAAAAGCTTCGTGAGGAATGTTAAGGTCTATTTGTTCTTGAAGTTTGGCGTTTTCTTCTTTTAAGTAATTTATTTTTGCCCTGTGAGCCTTAGCATCTGTAAGGCGTATATTCTGGTCACCAGTTTCAATAGCTTTCAATTCTTCCCTAAATATCCCCTTCAAACTCTCAACTTCTTCTTTTAATTTGTTTTCTCTTCTCTGTGCAGAAATTATATCTTCGTCACATTCTTCCACTAGCTTTGCGGTTTCAGCTTTTGCTTTGTCCGTAAGTTTAACAAGGGCAACTAAAGCATCCTTGCCAGTTTTCCAACTATAGCCGCAAGTAGCGCAGGTTGATTCATCCGTCAGCACAAGTTTTTCATTCATTTCTTTTTCTCCCTCTCAATATAAACTCTTGTTTCTTTAGGCCAGTAAGCAGGACAAGGATCACCGAACCCTACTCCCGGCACATAGTTTTTATTGTCACACATCCAAACCGGATTCCCTTTTTCATCCTTCGTAGCCAACATATCCAAACCGCAAACTTCGCAAGCAGGGCCTTTAATGTAATCTAATTCATTCATTTCTTTTCCTCCTCTTTAACAGGAATTATCTCAACACAATCCAGAAAAATCCTAATAAAGTAATCGCAGTTATTGCTTGATTTATCACTTCAGGCCAAGTCATTTCTTTTTCTCCTCCCAGTGGATACAGCCATCACTTTCCTTCCATTCGCTATGTAGATACATGTGGGTGCATCTTTCGTCATCCTCACGATGTTCATTGTTTGGGTTAGGTATCCAAAAAGCACATTTTCCACAAGTGCCGATAACGTGAAGTCCTTTTTCTTTGATCTGTTCACGCAACCACCCAATAGAGGCTGACTGTGGTAAATCTTCAAGTTTCATTTCTTTTTCCTCCGAAGGCAGTTTTTACATGTTACGTTTTTCCAACGGTTAGACACTTCTGGGCTGTTTTTAGTTTTTGCCCAGTAATCATTGGTTTTACATATAGTCATGGCAAACACCCATTCCATAGTGCTATGAGTGAGCTTATGAACTTTCATCTTTCACCGCCTTGTAAACAGCTTCATAAAATGCTTCTTGTCGGGAGTTGCCTACTCCACGAGATATAAATCCTTCCTCTACATATTCCCAGTCCTTCCATAATTCACATCCCATCTCAAATCTATCTACTTCTGGCAAATCATTTCTAAAAGGCTGTTTAAGTACCCTGAAAAATATAGGATTTTGTCCTATAGGCAGACAATCCCAAACCGCCATAAATCCTGCGGGGGAATTGAAGTGTTCTACCATGTTTACAGTAGTCATCCCCGGTTCACAGTTAGGGCTATGCCACAGGTCAAACCCGCAATCATCATCTGCTAATACAGGTTCCCACCCACAGAAACCAGCCAACCATTCTGATTGGTCTTGATTTGACATTTGTTTCCAGTTATTCATTTATTTTCTCTCTCCTTTACCTTACAAACAGCACATATTCCGGAATTAAGTTGACTTACCCATCCAAGACTTTCAGCTAGAAGGCCCGTAATCTCTGCTGTATGGGCCATTAATTTTTCAGGATCACATAGACCCGCATCTTGAGAAAACTCATCAGATAGCTTGTTAGCTCGTGACAGAGCCTGTTTGAGTTGTCCCAGCATCCACTCTATTTCAGTATTTTTCATTGTTCCGGAACCTTAAAAGATTGATATATGCAGAATAGTACGAGGAATACTCCTACTATGCCGGCTGCTACACCGGCACAGAATCCAGATAACCATATATAATTCATTTAGTTACCTTCGTGAATAGTTCCAATACCCCGGTATCCGGATAGTGGAACTCGTTCGATAATATACTTCTTAGGGTAAGATTCTTGAGTAATCAGATGCACTTTCTCTCCTACAATTGCTACTTCATTGCATGCAGGTACCGGTTCAGCATAGCTGACTACTTTATACTGGTGCACGAATTCAAATACCCCATGCTTACTGACAGTAATATACGTAATCTTCATAGTGCCGGTTCTTGTTAGATCCCATTTCTCAATGGTAGCTGGTACTGTATTTTGAGCTCTAGCTTCGCCAATACCTACTGCTATAATTAAACTTATCCATAATAAGTAAAATATAATTAATTTAAACATATCGGTAATCTCCTCTAAATTAATAGTGAGGAATAGCTCTTTCACCCACATTACCGGGGTGAAAGAGCCAGAGCCACTCCGGTTCGTTGATACGGTGCAGAGGGTTCATCTGTAAATGTCCTCCCCTGGCAGTGGATCCGGAATACTGCCGCCTACATTCCATAATATTGCCACATTACAGCATTACAATAAGCATGAACTGCTCCTCGAGTCATGCCTGTATCGTGGTTATGATCCAGATGAACTGGATAATCTAAGAAATGTACTCCACCTGGAAATAGATCCCAATTGATTGATTTAGCAGTTATTTCTGCAGCTGCAGGCTCATCTAATGGCATATTGCAATGAGCACATTTATTATCTTGCGCGATTACATACTCGAGTCTGATAACTCTGCGCTCTTGCATAGATAATCTTGTATAATTAACCGGTTCCATCCTATCTCCTTATATTTCAACAGTTACCCAGTCATAAGCTAACAAATCCTCATGAGTTGGGATCCAGGTTCCATTACGCCCTGGTTCTTTTATTTTAATATCCCTATTTTTATCTAAATAAATGAATATACGTCTGTTATCCCATTCATGCCTTGTGAGTCTTTTACTAAATTCCATCTCGATAACTGCGTCACCAAATCTCATTAATTCATCCTATTTGATAAATCTTCGTTAACAGCTTCAAGTACCAAGTCTCGTAATTGATCCAAGACTTCGTCTTGTACATGCATAAACGGCTTATTGATAACATCTTCCGGTAAATCAAAGATTTTAAGCATAAATTTACGAGGCATTAAGCATTCTCGGCCGGTGGGTATCTTATGATAATCAACGCCGATTAGAGTAATGTATCCAGTTTCCATGGCTATTCCTTTACGGTTCAAGAGTAGACTTCTTTCCCTGCAGAATACTTATAACATTTTCCAGGAAATTATATGCTCTTACATCTTTTTTAATTCTGCCCCGGCACCAGGTAATAGCTCTGCTTATGCGATTATCAGATTTAGTAGAGCCACCTGCTTTAAATCCATCTTCATAAGCTTGAGATATTAACCGTAGATCCCTATGTGAATAGACCCAATTATCGTTAGATATTTGATTCATATACGTTTTTAATGACATTATGCATCCTCTGATTGGGCAGTAACGTTAACAGGAATAACTATTTCCTCTGGATCCATGGTGTAATTAACATGGCCACTAACTAAATTAACGTAATGACAATACCTGTTATATGGGGGCTTTAGATTACCCACGCCAATACGCATATAAATATGCTTACCTCTATGTTTTCTAAAGGTATCTCTAGCTTCCATATCCATAATACGTTTGCCATTACCTGGCGTTAATTCTTCTGTAAAATTAATTCCCATGACTATAACTCCTTAGGATTAAACCAGTTATCATTTACAATATGCCCAATTGCAATAATAGCAGATTGAGTATCTTTAACCATAACGCGTATAACTTTGCCTTTTAATAGGCTCCACTCAGATACACCTACAACATGCATAATTTCCCAGATCCATTTTCCTGCTATACAATTTTCAGGGTATTTAGGTTGAAATAGCGCATACCCTCCAAAGGATTGTCCGGAACTATCTCCATAATCTAAATTAATCCAAATCGTCAAACATCCTTGATGTTCAGTAATTTGAGTATTTGTAATAATTGCATTCTTAATTTCCATTACCATCTCCTTTGATATTTTTAGTTAAATAATATATATTAAGACTACATTTTGGTGGAATATTCCACTGACCCTTAACCAGGAGTTGAATTATGGGCAAGCACACTATTACACAAGCAGAACAGATGTATCATGGGAAAGCTGAATATGCTCCCCTATTTGGAATTAATGGCCGAAGAGGAATTCCAGTAACCCCAATCATGAAGCTTGATATGGGCACACCTGTTGTTGGTGATGCAAATGGTTTCGTAGTTTCGCAGGATGTAACTGATGCAGGTGTATTCTCTGTCAGTACGACTGTTGCTGCAGCTCTAGCAGCCGCTGCTCTAGCTGGTGTAGCCGATGTTCCTCGTAATATCGTAGCTGCATGGACGACTACATCAGTCATGACAGTTACTGGTACAGATGCTTATGGTGAGACCATATCTGAAGCCAGTGCTAGCGGTACCAGTCATACCGGTACAAAAGCTTTTAAAACAGTAACAAACATCACCTTTTCAATCAGCGTTACCAGTTGTACGGTAGGTACCGGCGACGTACTCGGTATTCCTTACTTCCTCACCCATGAATCTGATGTATTAGGATTCTATGCTGATGCAACTGAGGAAAAACTTGCTTCTGTATTTGTTGCAGGTGTTACCACGACAGCTACCACAACCACTGGAGATGTTCGCGGGACTGTTGATCCAGACACTACCCTGAATGGATCGGTTCGACTCTATCTGTGGATGCATGTACGCGGTACAGATCTGAAATCAGATCTGATAGGAGTTACCCAGGCTTAAGCTTCTATTAAGCTCCTAGTATTGAAGGCTACCCGGGCAACTGGGTAGCCTTTTCTATTTTATTACCCTCTCTTTGCATTAAATAGTGCTTTGATCTTCTGCAGATCAGGAAGCCTTGGTGCAGATAGCATACGTCTCATAGCTGGCTGTTCTTTAGTTAAATGTTTGTTTGTTCTGGCCTCTAGCTTACGTCGAAAGCTACTGGTTTGATTACGCAGATCATCATTCTTGGTTCGGTCTTTAGTCTTCTTCAAACGCATAGTACGTTTCTTTAACAATTTCCTGCGCTTCTTCATCTTCATTTCAATCTCCTTTCGAATTAAGAGGGTAGGCAGTTTAGTAGCACAGTGCCCAGGTGCTATCATTTCCTTTTGCAATCTGTATCTAAATATAATCCTACTTAATTAGGGCATAACAAGCCTCCTTTCCTAAATGGGATTAAAGTAATCAGATGCTATTCACAGATATTAGCTTTCGAGTAATTGGTTAGCTTTCAATACTTTAAGATGCTCTTCGTAATCCTTATCAGGACGATATGTTAATTGGATCAGATTTAATAGTTGTTTAGGGCCGTAATATTGACCAGACGGTTCTTTAATCATCATGTCTTCCATTTTTATCTGGGATTCATGTATAAATACGCATTCTGCATCAGGTACACCATACCACTTAGGTAGCCATTGAGCTTCTATTTTTAAGATGTTATTAAGATCATATGAATCTGGATCTAAACCATAAGTAATAGGCGGTGATTGGTATTTAGGATTAAATGGAAATTCCCCGCCGATACATAGATATTTTTTCATGTTAAAACTTTCTTGATTTGATAGGGGTTCCTGTACATAAAGACTTACCTTCAGCATGCCCGTGCTTGATATCTCTATTTAATTGACGTAAGTCTTTGTTGGTACATTTAATCTGAGTATTCGGTTTCTTACCAGTTCTCTTTTTATATCTGTTTGTTACTGTTGACATCATAGTGTCCGGAGATACAGTTTCGATCAACTTACCGTCTTTATCATAGCGTTTGCACTCATGAAACATGGTACCGCCATCTTTATTATGCTCAGATATCCTCATTTGCTTACGATAAGTACACTTTCTTTTTGTGGTCATAACACTATCTCCTTGATATAATTGTAATAACTTCCAACAAAGTATCAACTCGACTATTAAGCCGGTCATTGGAACGTAATACCCGATTCCTGAATTCCGTCATCTTATTTAATCTAATACTTAAATCCTCATCCTGAGCAACTTGAGCATTATGAGCTTCTAGATACTCTTTCTGCTTATTTTGTAATTCAATATTCTTAGCTACCATGTGTGCAATATCCTCATCTTTCTTAGATATTACCTCTTCGTAACTGGATATAGTTCGTTTATCCATAGCTAGAGCACGAACTTGTATATCTATTTGCTTTTGCATTTGAGCTTTAGTTGGCA
>Ga0233434_1000208_pt1 | contig 74442 bp, 79 predicted proteins | sample SI_122_August201_4_FD_182738 | JGI IMG/M metagenome (GOLD analysis project Ga0233434, IMG submission 182738) | Seawater microbial communities from Saanich Inlet, British Columbia, Canada - SI_122_August2016_120_MG | ecosystem: Environmental > Aquatic > Marine > Inlet | place: Canada: British...
AACAACAACAACAATTAAATTGATTTGTTTTGATGTATTAGTAAATAAATATTAACTATCGAATAGTTATCCGTAATTTGTAAATAGATTATGTATCTATATACAAATATTATTTGGTTTTTATAAATTGCATTATGAATTGAATGACCGCTGTACTGTAAAATGACCAAAGGTGTTCTATTCAAGTGTATATTGTATGTTATACAGTATTACTATTATACAGTATTACTATTATTATACAGTATTACTATTATTATACAGTATTACTATTATACAGTATTACTATTTAGGATATTATTTCTCGTATTTTTTAGGTTATCTATTTGATTTTGTGTAGTTTCAAGTATTTTTTTTTGTACAATACTTTCGTATAATTTGATTCCTTCCACATAATCGGTTTCACATCTGACATATAAATCAATAATAATACGCCTAGTTTTCTCTATAATTTCTTGAAGCGTCTTTTCTGTCAACTGCGGGTTAATTCTTACAATTTGTTTGTTGGTATAAGTTTCTGTTTTAAAACTAAATAACATATTAATTACATCCAATAGTTTCTTTTGGTTAAGTTTAGCATTATTAATCATATTATTAATATTCTCAGCATATCGTTTTAATAACTCGCTATTCGATTCTATTTTGGTTGTCTTCTTCAATATTCCATTCACGCAATTAGGTTTGTTCTTGTAATCCTGCAATTTAATGTCGCTAAATTTAGTAATATCTGCAGTCATTTCTGTGTTACCAGTAAATGCAAGATAAAATGTCTTAAGGTCTTCCGAAAATTGTTGTTTAGCTTTGTCGCTCATTCCTTTAAATTGTCCAGTTCCGTAATCATAATCATCATCATAATAAAGAGTCATTAATTCAGGTATACCAGGTTCTTCAAGCAAATTTTTAGTACTCTGTGTTTGCTTATTTATGTTCATATCGCATACTCTAGGGTTAATACTTGTTTGTTTGGTTTCCTCGTCACTCCGCATATCTTTTTTAAGAGCTCTAATCCGATTATCGCATATGTTAAAATTTTCTACCCTTCTATTTTTAGCATTCTTGGGTATTTTGTCTTTTTCCAAGAGTCCAACCTTGACATTATTACCAGTCAAGTCAGTATATGAATATATAGGGTTAAGTGTCATCATAATTGCAGCAAATATATGAGCAATTTTAACATAGAATTTCGCAATTCCGATACACATCCGTTTTTTGGTGATACTTTTGAATTTATCTTTAGAAGCATCAAGGTCGTCGAGATTGTCTTTATTTACATAGGTCAACTGTTGTGTTTTCATTTCATTCGTAGGTTGTCCTTGTTTAACCCTTTGAGACATGTATGTAATTTCTCTTTCATTAAAATTATTTTTGATGATATCAGATGTCAATATAACTAATTTATCACATTCCTCTTTTTCTGCTAAATTAGATAATGATTTAAAGTTCATGGTCAAAATATAGTTGCTAGCAATATAATCTATGACGTTATTAAATTTGCCGAATTCTTTTGTTTGATTCTCCTTCTGATTGTTAGATTTAGTGTTATTATTACTACTAGTGTTACCCATATAGTGTCCCAATATTTTAATAGTGCGAATTTAAAATAAAAATGAATTAATTTTATATTTAGTATATGAAATAAAACAATAGTATGATATTATCACCAGTAGAGAGAACAAAAAAGAAGAAACGGACAAATATAGACAAGGTAAAACTATGGAAATTATTTGATGAAGAGGTGAATGATAAGAAGAATAAAGATGCTGAAAAAAAAGTACTAGAATGTTTGTATCGTGAGTCAGGTAATCGCGAGATGTGTGAAACATGTGAAAGTATGTTGGCATTTTCAGAAGACGGGTTTTTGACATGCACCAATAATAAGTGTGGTATTATTTACAAGGATTTAGTAGACCAAACAGCTGAATGGAGATACTATGGTGCAGACGATAACCATGGTAGTGACCCGACCAGATGTGGTATGCCTATAAATCCATTATTAGTGGAGTCGTCTTATGGTTGCAAAGTTCTATATAATGGCGCGATGACATATGAAATGAGAAAGATAAGACGTTATACAGAGTGGCAGTCGATGCCTTATAAGGAGAAATCGCAATATGATGATTTTCAGATAATCACTATAATGGCACATAACGCAGGTATTCCTAAAATGATTATAGATGACGCAATAAGGTATCATAAGAAAATATCTGAGCATAATATAACGTTTCGTGGTGACAACAGAGATGGCATTTTGGCGGCGTCAATCTATTTATCTTGTCGAATAAATGACAATCCGCGAACGGCTAAGGAGATATCAAATATATTTCATTTAGACGTAGCCAGTTCGACGAAGGGTTGTAAAAATGCGTTGTCTATAATAAGCAAAATAGAGAAGGATATGGAGACAAATGACAAGACAAATTTTGGAAAAACAACTTCGTCGGCTTTCATAGAGAGGTATTGTAGTAAGCTAAATATCAATAATGAGTTGACACAGGTCTGCAAATTCATTTCTATGAAGATAGAGAAAATGCATATGATGACGGAGAATACGCCTCATTCTATAGCAGCAGGTCTAGTATACTTTGTGTCGCAATATTGCAAGCTGAATATAACAAAAAAAGATATAAAAGCTGTAAGTGATATAAGTGAGGTCACAATAAACAAATGTCAAAAGAAATTAGAAAAACTCCAAGATAGATTAATACCAAGCGTGATTGCTAATAAATATAAACGAGTTTGTTGATTCAACCTTAACATTTAAGTTAAAATACAAAATATTAAAATACGATATTTAAGTTAAAATATATTAATTAAAAAATGCTTTGTAGTTATAGTAAATAATGAGTTTTTCTTCTGAATCAGATGATGAGAATAATAGCAAACATACAGTTCCGAAACGTGTGTTTATAGTACCATATAGGAATAGACCTCAGCACAAATTTTTTTTCTGTAAATACATGGTTGATTTTATTTTAGAAGATATGGAGGAGTATGAGGTGTATTTTTCGAATCAGTGTGACAGGCGTACATTCAACCGAGGCGCAAACAAAAACATAGGTTTTCTAGCTGTAAAAGAAAAGTATCCAGACGACTATAAAGACATTACATTTATTTTTAACGACGTGGATACGATTCCATTCAACAAGATCTTTGATTATAATACAACCCCTAGTGTAGTAAAACATTTTTACGGTTATGAGTATGCATTAGGCGGTATTGTAGTAATCAAAGGAGGTGATTTTGAACGTTTGAATGGTTTTCCGTGTTACTGGGGATGGGGTATGGAGGATAATGTATTACAAAAAAGATGTAAGAGGCATAACATAAGAATAGACCGTAGCGTCTTTTACAAGATAGGTAGTCCCGAAATATTGCAGTTGTTTGACGGTATTTCTAGAATTATAAGTAAGAAGGATCCATGGAGGATGGACAAAGATAATGGTGTGGATGGGTTACGAACAATACATAATTTGAAATACACAATAGACGAAAAATCTTTGAACCCTAACGATAACTTTTTTGCGGTGCATCATCCTAATATATTTTTTATTAATACAGTTGATTTTTCAACACATATTAGTTTTGAGGAAGACAATTATTATAACTATGACCTAAGAGAGCCAAAAAGAAAGATAGTTAATCCTGATAAGTTGAGACAAACCAAAGACACTTTTACAACGACCCATAATTGGTCAAATATACCGTACTATCCGACAACATTAGATAGGAAGGAGCAACATATAAAGCAAATGCAAGCGCAAGGTAAAGCAGTACCACAGAATCTAATAGACGACTATAAAAACATGAAAGCTAAGGAGATTAGTAATGATGCATTCAATAGTTTTATGACAGCTTCCAATAATAATAATAATAATAATAATAATAATAATAATAATACTCCCAGGCAACCACGTGCTCCTCCACATACACCTCAACGCCCTCCTCCACATCCACCATCACATAGGGGTCCAACCAACAAACATGTTACAAATAGTGCAGTCCATAGACCTGTAGTTCCTAATCAGCTAATAAACTATTATGTAGCTCCTAGAATCGGAAAAATGCGACTAGGCAGACGGTTATAAACAGATACAATAGATATAACAGATACAATATTATATATCAAAATGGTGTGTAACGTGGTAATGAGTTATTATTTGATTTTTTTTTTACAGGACTGTAGTATACATAATGTCTCAATATATCAATAATTCCACCAATAAAGAGCCCAATACTGAAGCTAGTATCGATACAAATCACATTACTAGCATTAACTATATCACTAATATTTATTACATTAATCTGGCAAGTAGACCAGACCGTAAGGAATACATAGAACAAGAATTAACCAGAGTAGGGTTTAGTAATTTTAAACGTTTTAACGCAGTCAAGCTTCCGAATGGCGCAATAGGATGTAGTTTAAGTCACTTAAAGATATTAGAAGAAGCGAAAAGGCAGAATTTAGACCATGTTATGATAGTAGAAGATGATATACAATTCTTGAACCCGAAGTTATTTGTGCATCAGTTGAATTCATTTCTCTCGAATACCAAAGATTTCGATGTGCTTTTGATTGCTGGTAATAATATACCTCCTTATGAAAGGACGGCGGATTATTGCATAAAAGTAACACGGTGTCAGACGACTACAGGTTATCTGGTAAAGAGACACTATTACGATACACTCATTCAGAATTATCGTGAAGGACTCCAAAAATTACTAGTAGAACCGAATAATCATATAATATACGCAATAGATAAATATTGGTTTAACCTTCAAGGTAAAGACAAGTGGTATTTGATAACGCCACTTACAGTAACACAACGTCAAGACTATAGTGATATTGAGCAGAGATTAACCAATTATACAAGAGCTATGTTAGATTTAGATAAAGTAAATTTTTTCAAACAGCAAGCTAATGCAGATTCCACCGTAAGACCAGAAATGGTATTTAGCTCAAACAAATAATTCAGGTGGTGATGTAGAGTGTATATCATCGATGTATTGAGCATCCTCTGGGGTCATATCTCTGAAGAAGATACTCGTGTCAATTCTCAAAATTCGGTCTTTGAATATTTCAGTCATATAGTATCCTATGGCGTAATCCTCTAGAAATTCATTTCTGATGTATAGTTTCTTTTTTAACAGGTCTACAAGACATTCCTTTGACAAGAAGTAGAATCTTCCGCTACAATATTTGGTTGCATATACAGGTAAATTACTAGGTAAGTCAGGATGTATAAGATGGTACTTTGATGTATAAGGTTGAGATACATTTATAACATTACCACCATATTGACTTTTCGTTTTATCAATAAGAGAAATAAGCGTGGTAAAAAAATGAGGTTTGATCAACATTTGGTCGTCATCCGTTTTAAAAATAAATTGGTATTGATACTCATTATCAACGGCATAATATGCCTGTATTACTTTTTTAGGTAATGACACATAGTCATCCTTTGTGTTAACAACCAACACATTTTCATCATAATTAAATTCATATTCTTTTTTTAATGATGAGTCGCCAATAACATGGAAATACTTGATGTATGATGGTATATCTTGTAGCCAACTTTTTTTTTGTAATATCATTTTATCATGATATTTTGTACAAGACATTATAAGTAATACATATTTCTGTTCTATCATTATACAAACTATAATAAAATAATAGTAAAAATGTTTAAATAATTATAATAATTATAGTTATAACTAATTTTGAATGAATGATATAGGTCACGCGAAGACGAAAAATGAAATGAAGAATAATTACAAAATCACCTTTTCTAGTTGTTTTTATATAGTAAATTCAAAATTTGGAAAAGAGAAATACATAGAATGGATGAATAACATTATATATATCGCAAATAACTTCAATCTAGTGATTTATACAAACGCAAAGAGCCGTAAATATATTGATACAAAACAAAAGAAGAATATTAAAGTAGTAATTAAGGAGTTTAGTGAATTTTATAATTATAAGTACAAAACATCATGGATAAATAATCACAAGACAAATTCAGATTTTAATAGTAGTGGATATAACACAGATTGGGAATTAAACATGTTATGGTCGGAAAAGATATGGTTAGTGAGTGAAACAGCTAATTCTAGATACTTTGATACTAATCTATATGGTTGGTGTGACATAGGATACTTTCGCAATAGACTAGAATACGATTTACCAATAGATAAACTAGTTGATTGGCCAGATAATTCGATTGTAAAAAAATTAGATCCCAACAAAATTCATTATGGTTGTGTAGCTGACAACGAAACGATGAATGCTCTAAATAGAATAATCCTGAAAAAAACGAATCATGATATTCCAGTTAGACAAATACCTCCTGACCAGAACTCTGTATCTGGTGGTTTTTTCATACTGCAAAAATCGATGATTGATTGGTGGGCGATTCAATATGACACGAAACTACAGGCATACTTTAGAAATAATTATTTAGTAAAAGATGACCAAATAATAATAATAGATTGTATTTTATCAAACCCTCAACACTTTCTTTTGTATAGTAATTTCAATCCAAAATATGATCCATGGTTTGTATTTCAAGGTCTACTAATGGGTATTTACGATTAATTTTCTAAAATATATTCTAATATATAATCTATATTTTACAAGCTTTACCAAGATGATTTCAATATTGATGCCCATATACAACGGTATTGAATTTATAGATGAATCTGTAATGAGCATAGTATACCAAACTTATAATAATTGGGAATTATTGATAGGAGTGAACGGACATCCAGAAAATTCGGAGATATACAAAATAGCGAAAAAATATGAAGAGCTTAGTAGCCACAATAGTAATGATGATACTAGACAGATTAAGGTATACGATTTACCCCATATAAAGGGTAAACCAAACGCATTAAACGAACTTACACAATACAGTAGGGGTGAATACATAGCATTACTTGACGTTGACGATATATGGAAGACTACAAAACTAGAAATACAAAGCAAATATATAAGCAATTATGATGTCGTAGGAACAAATTGTATTTACATAGGAGACAAACCAGGTATAACTGCTGGTATACCTTTAGGTGATATAAGCGATTTTGATTTCAATATATTAAACCCAGTTATAAACTCGAGCAGTATAACTAAAAAGAATCTGTGTTATTGGAATAATGTTTTTACAGAAGATTACGATTTGTGGAAGAGATTAAGACAAAACGATTGTACGTTTTATAATTGTGAGGATATATTAGTATTTCATAGGATTCATAATGCATCTTTTTTTAATTCCAAACCGAGAAACAGTAGACTCCAATTACAGAAATCCACTCAACAGTCTATACAGCACCCCATACAACAGTATTATCAATCATTCACGTTCATTCAGACACTAACAATATCACAGGTATTATCACTTTCAAAATCAATTTTACACCAATTATTAGGAAATAAATCGGATGTATCATGATTAGTTGCTGCAACACCAAACCATTTACACGGATAACATATTATTTTCTGCTTATTTTCATTAAAATAAGCACCCCACCAGCTAAATGTGCTATTGGCTATAATATTACATTTACACATACTCATAATGAGCATTTGCTCCCAATCGGCATATTTAGGACTGCATCTAATAAACGCAAGGTCAGTAAATTTGGTCTGCAGTTTCTCTACAATTTGTTCGGCTTGTTCTAAGTCATCATCTTGGCAGAAATATAGGACTTGCTTGATTTTGATTATACGCTTATTTTTTCTAAGTGAAATAGGTTTGGTTCGAGGTACTGTCGACAGTTTGGTAGATGGATGGTCTATTATATAGGACAACGCCGTTTCATAGTATTCGTACGGCATGATAGGATGAAAATGATTGACCTTTTGATAGTCGCCAATTCTAAAGTGCATACTAATGCTGTTTTTTAAATCAGGTATAGTTAACAACTCGTCACCGTGTACAAGCTGTAGATTCTCTTTTTGTTCTGTTAATTTAATTACTTTAAATATCGTAGGCGCTTGTGGTTCAAAGTATTTATAGCTTTGAAAATATCCATACAATAATACGCCCTCCACGTCTTTTATCTCGTCAATAGGTATATTTTTATATCGGAACGATTCTTCTTTTATTTGTTTTGTAATTTTGTTATAAACGTCACCAGTTGTGACAATTTTAAGTTCCTTTAAAAATGTATCCCAATATGTAGTTCTTTCTGTTCCTGTAGTTAACATTTCTGCATCTGTAAAATTGTAAATTTGTCCAGTTCTAATGGCATATGATAATGTAGTAAATATTTGGTATAATTGGTTTCCCAGACCACCCATAAGGTAACATGTAATCATTATTATACTATATTTATTATATGCTCGTATTTTTAAACTTTTTGCGTTAATTATAATTTATCCCATTTTACACCCTTGAAGATTTAAAAGTCGTCGGTGAATTCAAATATGTCTTCGCTTTTTGTTTTGTTTGCTAATCCGTATTCGCCTACTCTGCGCTCAAAAAAGTTTGTTTTGCCTTCTAAGCTGATTAATTCCATAAAGTCAAATGAATTGGTGACATTATAAATCTTGTCATAACCCAACTGAACGCATAAACGGTCCGCCACAAATTGTATGTATTGAGTCATTAATGATGAGTTCATTCCAATCAATCGGCATGGTAATGCGTCACATATGAATTCGGTTTCAATTTCAACAGCATCCTTAATTATTTCATATACTTTACTTTTCTTCAACTTGTTATTTAATTTACTGTATAACAAAACTGCGAACTCAGTATGTAATGCTTCATCACGTGATATAAGCTCGTTTGAAAAAGTAAGACCAGGCATTAATCCTCGTTTCTTCAACCAGTATATGCTGCAGAATGCACCGCTAAAAAAGATTCCTTCCACACAGGCAAAGGCGATAAGTCGCGTGGCAAATCCGCTTCGGTTGTCGTTAATCCATTTTTGTGCCCAATCTGCCTTTTTCTTGATACATGGGTAATTTTCGATAGCATTAAAGAGGCTATCTTTTTCTATTTTATTTTTTATATAAGTGTCGATAAGTATACTATATGTTTCGCTATGTATGTTTTCCATAGCAATCTGAAATCCGTAAAATGCACGCGCCTCAGATATTTGTACATCTTTCATGAACCTAGAACCTAAATTTTCCAACACAATTCCATCACTTCCTGCAAAGAATGCCAAAATTCTCGAAATGAAGAATTTTTCGTCGGCGTTTAAGCTTTCCCAGTGTGAAACATCCTTGGATAAATCGATTTCCTCGGCTCTCCAAAAACAATCCACCTGTTTTTTATACATTTCCCATATATCTTGGTGTTGTATTGGGAACATTACAAACCTATTATCGTCTGGTGTTAATATTGACTCATTATTTGTTCTTGACATCCTAAATATAATATTATCAATATATTTAAAATTTTTTAAAAAATATTAATTAATAAAAAATAGAGTATATTTGTATAGATGGTATTAATAAATATAACGTATGAAGACCTTATGGCGAGAGATCACGATATTATCAGGTTAGATGAATTAATAAGACAAAAAGAGGAAATGTTGTTGAACAAAAAGGACGAGTTGAGGATGATAAGTCATGACAACTGTTTTTTAGTGGGTGTGCAAAATGATTACAACAAATATTATAATTATATTTCAGGAGAGAAACAGAAACAAATAGAAGCTTTAACATTTTTGAATGATTATATTAATAATTTGATAGTGAGTAATGGTTTGACGGACCATGACATAATGGACGCCAAAATGGAGCAAAACAAAATATTGAATGAAATAGACAAAATAAAAATGAACATTAACAAATTGATGAGCCAAGATGGCAAACTTGTTTTAAGGCAAAATAAAAAAAAGGTTAATAACGCCGCAAAAAGTAGAAACGATAATGACAGCGATAGTGAAAGCGAAAGCGACAACGAAAGTGTCACTAGTAGCAGTAACAGTAGCAGTAGCGATGACGAATGATAATAGACAATTAAAATATTAATGAATTTATATAGATGTTGTGCAAATATAAAAACAGTTTAGGAATACCAGGAAAGGGTATTCATAAATACAGGGTATTTAATGTAGCAATAGTAGATGTAATCATGACTATAATCGGTGCATTTATAATTCATCGTTTGTTTTTCCCCAAACATAATTTTTGTGTTGTTTTGTTGTCTTTATTTGTTATAGGGATTATTATGCATCGTATGTTTTGTGTGCGAACAACTATTGACAAGTTTTTATTTCCAAATGTTAAAGAATGAACTAATGTAATGATGTAATAATATAATTTTAATTGCGTTCAAATAATAGTTTTGGTTCATAAGTATTTAAAGATATTAAGAAAAAATACTTATAATATGTCAAGTTTTGGTAATAATAGTAATAGTAATAGTAATAGTGGTGATGGTAACGATAACAACGTGTTAACGATAAAAACAGTTCAGATCGCCCCATTCCGTACTTTAATGACCGCACTAAAAGATATTTTATTAGAAACCAACATTACTTTTGCTCCAGACGGAATCCGTATTATTAATATGGATAAATCGCACACGATTTTGGCTCACTTATTTTTGGATGCAAACAACTTTGAGTTTTTCGAATGCAAGAAAGACAAAATTATTATCGGTGTTAATATGTTTCATCTATTCAAGTTGATTAATTCCATAGATAATGATGATACGCTGACTATTTATATCGAGAATGGTGATTATATTGATGGAATTGTATCCCATTTAGCACTTAAATTTGAGAATGGTGAAATCAAACAGTGCAAGACCCAAAAATTGAGATTGATTGAACCCGAATCCGAGGAACTAAAATATCCTGATGTGAAATTTTCATCTATTATTAACTTGCCATCAAGTGATTTCCAAAAAATAATCAGAGATTTGTCATGTATTTCTGATAAACTGGAAATCAAGTCAGTAGGTAACGAATTAATATTCAAATGTTGTGGTCAGTTTGCTTCGGCTGAAATTCACAGAGCTGAAACAGATGGTAATATGGGGTTTTTATTGAAACAAGAGAACAGTAAGGTTATTCAGGGCGAGTTTTCCTTGAAAAATTTGGGATACTTTATTAAATGCACGAACTTATGTTCGCAGATTGAAATCTATCTAGAGAATGATTTACCTCTTGTAGTGAAATACGATGTAGCGTCTTTAGGCAGTATCAAACTGTGTTTAGCTCCTTTACCGTCTAGCCAATAAGCAGTAGTAGTGTATAATTAATATATTATTATAATAAATAATAAATTAATTTATTTATTTGTATAAATTATATATTATAATATTAGTATGGCATTTACAAGATTTAAATATGACTATTGTAGAACAGTAAAAGAACAACAACAAGCAACCGATCCTGGTCGCTGGAGATTGGACGTACCAGGTAATGGTTCAAGTCCTTGTTACATAGAAGATCCCCATATCCGAGTACAAAAATGGGGTGCTAATCTACGAACCAACACTATTGATTTAGAAAGCGACTTGTTAGGTGTAAACAGAGATAGTACAAGAGATTGTTTAGGAAAAGAGTACAATAAGCATAATGTAAAGAGTAAATCTATTCAGTACCCTAGTTGTAACAATCTTTATACAGAAGAATCACGAACAACCAATCCAGCATGGATGTACCGTGATTTGGAGCAAGTTGGATGGGAATATCCACAGTTGAACCCTCAAGAAAATGTGTGTTATCCTTTTGAAAACAACATTAGTACACGCATACTTGAGAAAGATAACTTTACACCTAAGCGTGATTGTGTGATTAATGAATCTAACAACTACTTACCTATGAGTTTTAATTTAATAAAAGGCAACTATGTAAATGGTCCTAATACCTGTACTACAACAGATAGCTGTGAATATATAAATAACAACAAGAATGACAATAATAAATAAACTATATTGTCTTTACTAATAAACAATATGAATTATAATAAATAAAATATATTATTTTATATATTATGGAAATTGCAATTCCTTTATTAGCATTAGGAAGTATGTATGTTATATCTAATTCAAACTCTTCACGAAATACCCAACAAACAGATAGTAATAATAATAATAATAATGGTTCTGAGAATTTCACGAACATGGGAATACGAAGTAATTTAGCTGCAAAAACCGATAATTATTTGCCAAACACTAATATTCCACCTCAAAATTTTCCAGTAGAAAATTTGAACCAAGTATCAGAAGATATTCGTGAATACAAAAATCCAAATGTAGCTACCGACAAGTATTTTAACCAAAACGAGTATGAGAAACGTAATATCAATAACCAGAAAACAGGTAACAATCCTCAGCAGATATACTCACTCACAGGTAATTACTTAGGTAGTGAACAATTCAAGCACAACAACATGACACCTTTTATGGGAAGCAAAATGTACGACACCGAATCGGCTAGTAATATTGCTGAGAGTCAACTTGATAATATGACAGGGTCCGGCTCACAAGTGATTGAGAAGGTTGAACAAGCGCCACTATTCAAGCCAGAAGAAAACATGTCGTGGGCACATGGAACACCTAACAACACGGATTTCTTTCAATCGAGACAAAACCCAGCTATGAGAGTCAATAGTGTGAAACCATTCGAATCGGTAATGGTTGGACCAGGACTGGATAAAGGGTACGGAGAAAATGGAAGTGGAGGTTTCAACTCAGGAATGGAAGCACGAGATAAATGGCTACCTTATACTGTAGACCAACTGAGGGTTGATACTAACCCCAAGTTAGAGTATAAATTGGTGAATCACGAAGGTCCTGCTAATTCTTTTATCAAACAATCCGCAACTGCAGAAACCCAAGGACGGGTTGAAAAACAACGCCCAGATACGTTTTACATTAATTCTCAGGATAGATATTTCACAACAACTGGTGCAAGCAAGGGAGAAACGCTTAGAAGTATTCAAGAGCAAGGTATCATTAAAAGAAACGATGTGGTCACTAATTATACAGGTCCAGCAGGAAATAATGATACACACTTAGGACAAGCACCCAAAAACTACGAAGAGTCAAAGAGACATCAACTAGCGGGACCAGCAATAAGTCATTCATCTGCGACGGGTCGTGGTCCTATTAGTGATAAATCAAACACCGAAAGTTTCACGAATTATCATAATAACCGTTCTACCACTATAAGAGATAGGATCGGAAGTGGTTTCTCGGGTGCAGTAGGCGCAGTCATCGCGCCAATTATGGATGTACTAAGACCCACTCTTAAGGATGAAACTGTCAATAATGTGAGAGTATTTGGTGATGTAGGTACGAGTGTTTCCAAAACGCCTATGGTCAATCCAAATGATACTACAGCTACTACTATAAAGGAAACTACATTATACTCGCCCAACTTTAATATCAACAACCAGAAAGAAAGTGTCTATGTGAATAATTACACATCGCCTGATTTGACACAAAGAGATACAACTAGTGCTAGTTACGATGGTACACCAGGTGGTGCTGCAACTGGATGGGGTGACATGAAGTACACCGCAGCATATAGACAACATAATAATGACATAAAGTCGTCTACTATTGATAACCGTACTAACCAAGGTGGTATGCAGTTGTTCAATCAAGAAATGAACATCCACTGCAGGGATGATTGCGACCGATTTGCAGGTAGAATGAACCCAGCTTTCAGTAGTATGGGAGCTCAACCGCCGTCACTTTCAACCTATGGTAATGTAAATATGCCGCAATATTATAACGAATGCAATAATTGTGAGCGTATTCAGCCAGATTTACTTGATGCATTCAAGAACAATCCATATACACACAGCTTGACCACATCAGTATAATCGTAAGACACCTTTCGGCTGTGGCTTTCAGCTTTCTGTTGTTGATCTGATTATAATATATATTTTTGATTATGAAAAATTAAAATAACACAAAACATAAATAAATCTTTTGCGTTATATTCAATATAAAAAGAAAACTGAATTTTATAATAAGTACTTATATGTCAGTAAATATACATCAAAATATAATAGATAAACTAGAATACTTTATTTCTGTTTCTAAAATTCCAAATATTATATTTCACGGTGCATCAGGGAGCGGAAAACGAACAATTCTGAATAATTTCATAAAAAATATATACAAAAACAATAATGAATTAATGAAAAAATACGTGCTGTTTGTTAATTGTGCACATGGTAAAGGTATCAAATTTATACGCGAAGAATTGAAATATTTTGCAAAATGCCATATTCATTCTAATAATGGTGATTTGTTTAAAAGCATAATATTATCAAACGCAGATAAATTGACAATCGACGCACAATCAGCACTCAGGAGATGTATTGAATTGTTCAGTCACAATACTAGGTTTTTTATTATAATTGAAAATAAATACAAATTATTGAAACCAATACTGTCTCGGTTTTGCGAAATTTACATCCCCCAACAGTTAGTTAATAATAAAATTGTGAACTTGTACAATAGTCATATAACGAATATATATGGTGATATCGATGAACGATGTAAAAAGGACGATTGGTTGAAGAAGAAAGTAAATACAATAGTGAAAAAGAAAAAGAGTGCAATTACGCCAGATAGTATACTCAATCTATCTTTGTTGATTTATGAAAACGGCTATAGCGGGTTAAGCTTACTTGAAATATTAGAGGACGAACAATTTTTAAAAACCCATATATCGCTTGTAAAAAGGTACGAATATTTGTTATTTTTCAATAGGGTAAAGAAAGAATTTAGAAATGAAAAGATCTTTATTTTATTCATTTTGAATTATTTAGTTTTATGTTCAGATGAGGAAATAGATAATATAACTTTTATGTAAAAATGGATGACTTTAACGTAAGTTCACTTCACGAGTCAAAAAACGAATGGGCGTCTAGATTAGTTACTATTTTAACACCCCTTATTACTGAAGGATATAAATCTATTTTAGAAGAATCAATCAAATTATGTAAGGACAATAATGAGATGGAAAAATATTTGATGACATTTCAAAATTTGGTTTCACGAATACCAAAGTGGAATCAGACAATTATTGATACTGAATGCCAACGTATAACTGAAAAAAGTGGATGTGTTTATTTAGAAGATTTACTAACATGTGTCCATATTATTCAACTCAAGATTCTAACATCTATGAGAGTCGGACAAAAACAAAAGAAAATTGATATTAGTGTTCCCAAATTCAACGATTTTATTCACAAAACATACATCAACGTGGCGCGAAAATTATACAAGAACATCTATCTGTTTGAACTTTATGTGCCACCTTTACAAGCACAGAAGAATAATCGCGAAATTGAGGTGATTATTCAAGAATGTATTATTAACACAATAAGAGAGAATATTCCAATCGACATGGTAATCAAAGCTTACATGGACGAGAGTATTGAAGAAGATGTTACTGAAGAAGTAAAAGAGGACGTGATTGACGAAGTAGTAGAACAACCTGTGCAAACTGCATCAGCGCCTGTGAGTATGAATACTGATGTGGTTAGTAATGCAAATAATAGTGTAGAAGAAAATACGTCGACTGTTGTAAATGAGGTAGTTGCTGATGACGCATCATCGACTGGTAGTGTAGTACAGTTTGATGACATAGATTATATAAGAGATAGTAATAATAATGTTTCACATATTGAAGCACCAAAGACGATTGAACGATTGGAAGAGATTGGCGAGATTAGAAATCAAGAACGTCAAGAAGATGAAGATGACGACGACGACAACGATAAAATAACAATAACGAATAATAATGTATCATTAGGTGAGATTGATGACATTACAAGTATAGGAAACTCAACATCAGGTTTAAATAATGAATCTATTAGTTTGAAAATGCCTGGCTTAATGAACGACATAGAAATTCTAACATAAGATTGAATATATATTATAGATTTGCGTAAAATATAAATTAATAAAGAGTATACATAATTTATATTTATGGATAACAGTATATTCACGATAGCAATTCTTGTTTCTATCATATTTTTTATTATAACGTTTTTAGAAAACAAGTATTTAGAAAAGGAAAATCCAAAAACAATTAAAATCTTGGTTAAGGAAACGTTGCTGGTGTATTTTAGTGTAATTTGTGGTTATTTTGTTATTCAACAAGTATCACCTTTACAAGAAGTATCCAACAGCGTTACGCCTGTGTTTACCGATAATCCACAATTTTAGACTAATCTATGCTGAGTTATCTACCAGTCCATACTTTTATTATAGGTAATGTAATTTTCTTATTTTGTACATCGTTAAAATAATCCTTTAGTGTGTATCCCCATTTACAATAAGTCATTATGTTTCCAAATAATGACGCACGTATACCATTACCATCATTAATAGTATATTCTTTCGAAAATAAATATCCTATTATCCTTTCTAAACACATTCTATCGACTCGTTGTCTAATAAATGGTTTTAATCTACTAATACCATATTTGTGTTCTAATGAAACCAAAAACTCCCTATTAATGAAACTTTGTACGCCAAAACAACCATACCAACTATTGTTTAATACCATATTATTATGTTCGATACCTAAATCTTTTAATAATGATCCTCCTTGTTTCAGATGAGATGATATATTCAACCGTAGTGGTATGTATTCTTTGTCGGAGTTGAAATGCCACAAAGGGATAACCTTCACGTTTTTGCTTATTAAATAATAAAAATTAATATGTCTTTGTATAAAAACACTATCATGAATAATGACTGCGTTTTCGCAGAAATGGTTCTTTATAAAATACAAATAAGGCAATAATTCACCTCTGCCTTTTTCATTTATACCTGTGTATACTTCGGTTACGTTTTTGTAATCTGCAAACTTGCTTACATACTGTGTTATACTATTATCATCAATAACCATTATAGGGGCAATTGGATAGAACCGTCTGATACTTTGCACAGCAAGATTCCAGTAATAGTTGGTTCTACTATCTCTTACATGTCTGGAGATAATGAATCCTAGTTGGGGTATACGTATATCAGTTGTGACATTTATGCCATTCGTTTTACTGTTCTCCATATTATTTACTTATTTTTTATTTTTTCTGAGTTTTTCCATATTTACTAAATGCTTTTTTTGCCAATCTAATTGCTTTGCTATTTTTTTTGCATCCTTCTTTCAATATAGCATAATCGATTATGGCTGCTTTACCAGCGGTTATTGCACTAGCCATACGTGCTATACCCCAGGATTGTGGTGTTTGGTTTGGTCTCGAACCCGAAGAATAATACGCGCCTTCACCTTTATTGACTATTTTTTCTAAACTAGATTTACTGCATCCAGTCGCTTTCGCTAATTTGTCATTAGGACTTATATTGTTGATATTATACATCTTCATGGCATTAATAACATGCTTTGATTTTTTAGATTGGTATGACTTGACTGGTTTACGTGTATAGTAAATACCCTTTTTGTATAATTTTCTTGATTTGTTGAGCATCTTTTGCTGTTTAATTTTATCTTTTTTTCCCTTTTGCTCCTTTTGTTTTATTCCCAAAAATAACGTCCATATTATAGTTATTATATATTGATATTATTTTGTAACTTCACATAAATAACAAACAAATAACAAACAAATAACAAACAAATAACAATAATAACAATAATAATATATTAAACAAAACCTAGTATATATAATAATTAAATGGATGAACACCACAAATTAGAATGTATTGAATCGTTAGATAAGATGATAGATAAATACAAAAATGATACATATATGTTAAATAGAATACATAGTCATATTACTCACAATTTGCCAAATACGTTGGAATATGAACACAGAAATCATGAAAGGCGTATAGATAGAGCCAATTTTTTGAGTAAGGAACAAGAAACATTTATTCAGGTGTTTTTGCAAAAAAATTTGTATTTTTATCTATGTGGTCCGAACTTATTTTATAAATACGACGGAATTAATTACCAAATTGTACGTGAGGATGACATAATACATAATTTATTGTCTACTATATCGAAAGACCGAGTTCTGTTGGATTGGAAACAAAAAACTAAAATACATATATTGAAATTGATTAAGGAGGGGAAAAGTTTGTTCAATTCTATTCCCGACTCAGATACCATACAGAGTGTACTGAATACTTTGTGTCCTACCTTTTTTGAAAATAAGCGATACACCAAATATTTTTTAACGGTATTAGGCGACAATATTTTGAAAAAGAACGGACATCTTATATTTTTGATGAATACCGAGATGAAGAAAATAATGAGTGCCCTTGACAATATATCGGATATATCAATCGGGTTTAACGGTGTTACGAGTAATTTTGTAACGAAATATCATGAAAGCCATTTGTATGAAAACTGTCGGTTAATTAAAATGAACGAGAATGTGTCAAGAGAATTATGGAAAGACGCAATCAAGAAGATAGGGTTAAACTTGATATGTGTGGCTGTGCATTATTCAAAAAGGTATGATAACTCAGACAGGTATGTTGAGAAGCAGATGGACGACGATCATAAAAAATATATAAACTATGTGAAGGACCATACATCAATAGAAATTGTAGATGAATTTTGTGGTAATTATATTCAAGAACAGAACTCTGAGCTTGGTGTCATGAGTATTGATTGGAAAAACTTGCACTTTGTTTGGAAACAATTTTTGAATGACAAACAATATCCTAATATGATGTATTTGCAAACCTTAAAATCACATCTTATAGATAAGTATGAATATGATAAGGAAAAGGATTTGTTTTACGGTATAGCAAGTCAGTTTATACCGCTACAGCGCGAGTTCCTAAATTTCTGGGATAAGAATATTACGAATAGTGAAACAGCAGTAGACCCTATTAGTAATTTTGATAATGAATTGGAAATAGATGAGATTTGTGTTCTTTTTAAATCATGGTTGAAACATAATAGTGAACACAAAATAAGTGGTTGTAATATAAGCGAAAATACAATACTTAAAATAATTTCTCATTACTACAATACTGTTGAAATTGTGGAAGACAAATATCTGCTAAATATAAGTTGTGTATTATGGGACAAAATAAATGATATAAGAGAGTCGTTTGAATATATTAAATCTAGTTTGGAAACATATGATTATGAAATAGTACCATTCGATGACGTGTATAACTATTATTACGAATATACTAGAAAAACAGATACCAAAATGATAGTAAGTAAGCGATATTTTTCAAAATATTTGTATTATATGTATTCGGATAATATTGTCTATGATAAATTCATCGAGGTCAAATTTCTGTATAGTATTGAAAATATATGAATAATTTTACAGAGAGATTTAATTGTATTTATATAAATAGTATTTTTATACTTATATAAATTTGAATATAACTTAACGTGTAGCATACATAGATTCTTTACCACTCAGAATACTACCCATACCACCCATACCTTCTATACGTGAATACCTAGCTGCACCTGCATGGTTCATGCCTCCATTTTGTCCATATGCTGCCTGAGCGGCAGCGCCCTGAGCACGGAGATGATGACTTAATCCACCGCCATTTAGACTGTGATGAGCTAATGCCTGTGTTTTGACATGGTGTGCGGCCATAGTACCACCTCTCTTTTTTCCCATCTTTCCTCTTTTCTTCATACTTTTCTTGTGTTTCTTGCTCATTGTACCATTCTTTTTAACGTATCCGAAGACACCCTTCTTGGTTCCATATCCTGCTTTGGCAAGACGTCTATCCTTCTTGGCGGTTTCATGCTTTTTTTTGGAAACGATTCTTCCGTGCTTGTTTTTAACTAAACACTTTTTAGTAAGTCCCCCTGATGTGTGATGTGCGGTTCCATGCCATACTTCGGCACGAGATCCAACAGTTTTTGCGTGATTATGAGCCATTATAAAAATAGGTTAGAAAATATTTTTACAATTTAGTAATAATTAAATATCTCTAATATCTGTTTCCTGGAGATGTGCCACTACCGCCAGGCATTCCTTCCGCGCGTCCTAGATAATTAAGAGATACAGGTTTACCTAAATAACTATTACCAAAGTGTATGCTTCCTCTATTAAACCTAGTAACTGGTCGGGAATATTGTGAACTCCCACTCAAATATAAACGTCTAGCTTTACGCGTATGATTCGATATATTCGCATATGTGGTTTGAGAACTTCGTATAATTTTCCAATTTTGTGGTTGTGGTTCGATAAGTTGCGCTACATTATTGAATGTTCTTCGCACTATATTTTTACAACAAAATGTAGACATATATAAATGCTAAATATAAATAAAATCCAATATTTATTTATATGTTATTCTATGTTAATTATCCTATGTTAATTATCATATGTTAATTATCCTATATAACACAAAAAATGGAATATAAAGTAACTAAGTAACCAAGAAACAGAATATACATTTTTATCAAAAAAAATAAAAAAATGAAATTATTTAGATACATATGATAACCATTAATATATACTATAATCATGTCATCAAGTAAAACAGAACAAAGCAAACTAGCAACTAAATACCAGCAAAAAACAGACAAACAACATATTCTAGATAACCCAGATACGTATATCGGGTCTATCGAAGAAGTTGAATCTGACACCTGGATATATGATAATGAAAATAATAAAATAAAAGAAAAAAATATAAAATACATTCCAGGGTTATTCAAGTTGTTTGATGAAGGAATCGTGAATTGTCGTGACCATGTCATTAGAATGATGCAAAGTATAAAAAATAATCAAATCAATATAATCCCAGTATCTTACATAGATGTATCAATTAGCGACGATGGTGAAATTACTATGATTAATGATGGTAATGGTATAGACGTTGCCGAACATCCTGAACATAAGATATGGATTCCAGAAATGATTTTTGGTCATTTGCGTACTTCTACAAATTATGACAAAACAGAAAAAAAAATAGTAGGAGGTAAGAACGGCTTTGGGTTCAAACTGGTATTGATTTGGTCGGCGTATGGTTATGTCGAAACAGTAGACCATACTAGAGGATTGAAATATAAACAGGAATTCAAGGATAATCTAGACACTATTTGTAAGCCATCAATAACCAAGTGCAAGACGAAACCATATACCAAAATCGTTTTCAAACCAGATTACAAAAGATTAGGTATAGATGGTCTGAGTGCAGACGTGAGGGCTTTGTTCAAGAAACGTGTGTTTGATATATCAGCAGTTACAGACAAAACATTAAAAGTGAAATACAACTCAGAGATTGTTCCAACGAAGAATTTCCAGCAGTATATTGACTTGTATGTGGGAGGCAAGAGTGATGCACCAAGAGTATACGAATATAATGGTGACAGATGGGAGTATGCAGTTGCGATGACGCCTAATAGTGAATTCGTGCAGGTTTCATTTGTGAACGGTATTTATACATCAAAAGGAGGTAAGCATGTGGAATACATACTTGGTCAGATATTGCGTAAACTCTGCGTGTATATTGAAAAGAAGAAAAAGATAACTGTAAATCAATCGGCTATAAAAGAGCAACTAATATTATTTATGCGATGTGATATAGAGAATCCAGCATTTGACAGTCAAACAAAGGATTTCATGAATACACCCTCTGCAAAGTTTGGTTCCAAGTGCGAGGTTAGTGATAAATTCGTCGAGAAAATAGCGAAGATGGGTGTAATGGAAGCGGCATGTGCGCTTACTGAAGTGAAGGAAAACCGTGCGGCAAAAAAGACAGACGGAAGCAAAAGTAAAAATGTACGTGGTATTCCTAAATTAACGGACGCTAATTGGGCAGGTACTGATAAGTCAAAGTCGTGCGTAATTATATTTTGCGAGGGAGATTCAGCAAAGGCAGGTATATTATCTGGTTTGTCCTCTGATGACCGTAACACCATAGGTGTTTATCCTATGAAGGGTAAAATACTGAACGTAAGAGGTGAGGCAATCAAGAAGGTGAATGAGAACAAGGAGGTCGCTGAAATAAAGCGAATATTGGGTCTTGAAACAGGTAAGAAATACAACAGTATAGAGTGTGTGAACAAATCATTACGATATGGTAAGGTGTTGTTCATGACAGATCAAGATTTGGATGGTAGTCATATTAAAGGGTTAGGTATAAATTTGTTTCAATCTCAGTGGCCTAGTTTGACGGAAATACCAGGATTCATCGGGTTTATGAATACACCGATATTGAAAGCCAGAAAAGGGAATATCGAGATGAACTTTTACAACGATGGCGAATATGAGGAGTGGAAAGAAAGTAATGACGTGAAAGGATGGAAGATAAAGTACTACAAGGGTTTAGGTACGAGTACAGGAAAGGAATTCCGCGAGTATTTCAAAGAGAAAAAGATTGTAGGATTTGAGCATAATGGAGAGACAACTACAAATTCTATTGATATGGTTTTTAATAAAAAGCGGTCTGATGATAGAAAAGAGTGGTTAGGAAATTATGACCGTAAATCATACTTGAACACAAACAATACAACGGTTACATATGATAACTTTATCGACAAAGAATTAATACACTTTTCGAAATATGATTGTGATAGGTCGATACCAAACGTGATGGATGGTTTGAAGATTAGTTTGCGGAAAATATTGTATTCCGCGTTCAAAAAGAATTTGACTACGGAAATAAAGGTGGCACAGTTTAGTGGTTATGTATCTGAGCATTCTGGATATCATCATGGTGAGGCAAGTTTGAATGGAGCGATTGTTGGGATGGCGCAGAACTACGTCGGTTCTAATAATATCAACATATTGATGCCGAATGGTCAGTTTGGTACTCGATTACAAGGTGGTAAGGATAGTGCTTCAGAGAGATACATATTCACGATGTTGAATAAAATAACTAGATACATATATCAAGCGTCGGATGATAACATCTTGGATTATTTGAATGACGATGGTATGTTAGTAGAACCTCTATTCTATGCGCCGATTATTCCGATGGTTTTGGTGAATGGAACAAAGGGTATTGGGACTGGATTCAGTACGGATGTAATGTGTTATAATCCGTTGGATATTATAAGTTATTTGAAGAACAAGTTGAATAATATTCCTAATAATATTGATTTCATACCTTATTATGAGGGATTTAAAGGAACTATTTGTAAAATTAATGATAGCAAGTTTATTATCAAGGGCAAATATGAAAAGGTTGGTAGTGATAAGATAAGGGTAACTGAGCTACCAGTCGGACACTGGACGGAAGATTTCAAAGAATTACTTGAAAAATTGATTGAACCAGAAAGCAAAAATGGCAAGAAAGTGACTGCCGTTGTAAAAGATTATGATGACATGAGTAAAGATACAAATGTAGATTTCACGATAACATTCGCTAAAGGAAAACTTGCTGAATTGGAATCTAGTGCAGACGACCAAGGTTGTAACGGTGTTGAAAAGTTGTTGAAGTTGTACACTACAAATAGCAACACGAATATGCACTTGTTCAATCCAAAAGATAAATTACATAAGTACGAAACCGTTACTGAAATTATTGATGATTACTTTGAAACTAGATTAGAGTTGTACCAGAAAAGAAAAGAGTTCATGATAGCATCAATCGAAAAAGATTTGCTATTCTTGAATAACAAGTCAATATATATTGGTGAATTATTGAACGACACGATCGACCTGAGAAAGAAGAAGAAGGATGATGTAGTACAGATGCTTAAAGCGAAAAAATATGCAGTAATAGACGATGATGTAGATTATAAATATTTGACTAAGTTGCCTATGGATAGTGTAACTGAAGAAAATGTAGACAAAATAACTAAAGAATGCAAGAGTAAACAACAGGAGTTGAATATACTGAAAGGCACATCTATTAATAGTATGTGGGGTAAAGAATTGGAGGCCTTTACTAAGGGTTATTTAGAGTATAAAGAAAACAGAGAAAGGTTATTAGTGTCAGGAGACAGTCCAGCTGAAAAAAAGGCACTAAAGACGAAAAAAATTAAAAAGTAAATATTATTGTGACATAAAAGTTAAAAGTTAAAAGTTAAAAATTACACCAGTAAATAGTCTGATTATTTTTTATTTGTATCTATTAATAATAATTATTTATTATATTGGCATTTAAAATTGTATTATATAAATGTAATTATGAAAATATATACTAACTTTGACAATTCACCTGATAAAAGTGCTGCAGACCCTAATGACAGAAGCAATAGTTATGAGATGTCAGGAATAAATGTTTATAGTCCTAATGTACAAACTAATAAGCATGAACTAAATTCAAATATGCTTCGTAAACGTCATGAATCTAACGAGACTTTGTCGAGCTATGATGATAGTAACGACTACCACTATAATAGCTCTAGTGATGACTTATCAGAGTATGATACAAATAAATCAAAATATTCATATTACAACAATAAAAATAACAGTATTTATGTTCTTAGACACAAGATAAAACCTATACCTAATCATGTAAAACACAAAAAATATCACAATTCCAAAAAAAGCGATATTTTTTTACTTCATAATAATCATGCACGTAGCAAAGATGATAAACAAATCAATAAAACAATAAATGTAAATATATGTACTATGAATTTAACTAATTTTTTTCGTAATTTATGCGTTTCCAGTCAACATTTGGTATGAACAAAGTAAAGATATTTAGTGGGTTTTATAGGATGGGTTTTATAGGATGTGATTTCGTGATTAGTGTTGTTAATTATATTAAAACCATCCTTTGAATTCTAGTTGTCTATCTGTATTATCAGCCATAACAGGATGTGCTATTGGTACTACTAAAGTACTTGCATCATCTATATATTTTATGTATCCTTGTGCTTCACCGTAGACCTGTTTTATACAATAATTAAGAACTATTTTGTTTAGCTCCTGAATCTGATCAGGTATATCATTTGGTTTATTAGCGGCATGCTGTAAGAAAACACTTCGCATAATGATTTTTAAAGTATCACAATCTTGAGGTCCAATCAAATATTGCCCATTAGATTTTTGATAAACACCTGCTCTAATACCATTCTGTATAACCTGAATATTTTGTTGACAGAAAAATGCATTTGACAACGGTGTTGAATTCCAAATACCTTCTGTTGGGCTCCTAAAGGTAACACACTGGTTAGCAGGTATCTTGTCGTACATGTTGAATAGCTTGTTAGTATTTGGCGATTTTATATCTACACGTCCATTATTATAATTGTTTTCCATATACTATTAATATACAAAATATATTGAGTGTTTATTATTTTATTAGATTTATATATATATATAATAATGGAGTTGGGTGGATTTCAAAAAACAGTTTTAATTATAGCACTTGTTATATTATTAGGAATGTTGATGTTGATTGGTTCATCAATAGTTGCAAATAAAAATAATCAAACTTGGCCTCCTTCTGTACCTAATTGCCCTGATTGGTGGATTAGTGATGGGTCTGGAAATGCTGGACACTGTATTAACAAGAAGAATTTAGGAACCTGCAACATCAAATCGAAAAACTTTAATACCCCAGGATTTACAGGGTCGAATGGTACATGCAGAAAATACAGATGGGCTAAAAAGTGCAAAGTATCCTGGGACGGCATTACTTATGGTGTTGATAACCCTTGTAATTAATAATCTCTTAGTAAAGTGTAATAGAATTAAAATTATAGTATATTGTAATATATTGTCATATACTATGAGTAACCAAGTACATCATATTAGTGGTATTACGTATGTTCAATCAAACCATAATGCAGCAGTTGTTGGGTACACGTCAGTAACAGATGTGTATGATGACCATATTTATGTATTAATAAATCAATTACCATTAGAATTAGTAGATATAATATACGGATACTTGGCGATTCGTAATATAGTATTTTTAAATAAAAGCAATTATGCTTTATATCACAATATCTTGAAACAATTTATATGTAACGGTAAGTATACTAATTACATTCGTGACATGATAAGAAAGGACAACGAGTTTGTATTTGAATATATTTTGAGAGAGAATTTCAAAAAATGGTTAGGAATCAAAAAGTACTACTATAAAAATAATATATTTGCTAATTATATTTATTTTGTTTTGTATTATTGTATAGAAAATGATTCAGGTAAATGCAGAATAACACTAAGTAACTACTTGAAAAATGTTGGATTGAATAAAAATCAACATAAAAAGAATATTGTAAGAAATATAAAATGGAGAAACTCGACTTAAATAAATATTTGAAAAGGAACAAGGAGATTGATAAAATAAAAGAATTATTGGAAACCTGGGACAAAAATAAAGATAATGATACTACTACAACTGTCAAGAAAGGTATATATATTTATGGAAATTCGGGTACTGGAAAGACGATACTTGTAAACAACATACTCAAAGAATTGAATTACGATGCAATTAAATACGACGCTAGTGACGTAAGAAACGTGTCTATTATAGATGATATTACTAAAACCAACATGTCGAACAAAAACATAATTTCGTTGTTTTATAATTCAACGCGTAAGATTGCAATTGTAATGGATGAAATAGATGGAATGAATAATGGTGACAAAGGAGGTATTAATGCACTAATTAAATTAATTAGACCTAAAAAAACGAAGAAGCAAAAATTGGAAAAAACTAGCATTAACCCAGTTATCTGTATTGGTAATTATAGGTTTGACAAGAAGATACGCGAGTTAATGAAGGTTTGTAACTTGATTGAAATAACTACGCCCACACAGGACCAAATACGTCGAATTGTATACGACAACATGCCTCTATTGGAAATTGACGTAAAGAACGAAATTATTAATTTTGTGAATGGTGACCTAAGAAAGCTCGAGCAGTTTTTTACCTTTTATGAAAAGGATAAAACTATGTTAAATACTTCATTTGTACGTAACATTTTGAATAATAAGATTTATAATAATGAAACTAAAAAAATAGTAGATAACATACTGAAATACCCTTATAGTATAAACGATCATACGCAAATAATGAATGATACCGACCGTACTAGTGTGGGGTTGTTATGGCACGAAAACATTATTGATGCCATTAAACATGGCGACAAAAAGAGTACTATACCATTATATATTCAACAGTTGAACAATATATGCGTATCTGACTATATTGATCGGATAACATTTCAAAACCAAATATGGCAGTTTAATGAGATGACCTCATTAATCAAAACATTCAAAAATGCGTCGATGTATCATAATTACAAAAAAAACAATAAATTCAAAACCGATGTTAAGGAAATACGATTTACCAAAGTGTTAACCAAGTATTCTACTGAATATAATAATATACTATTTATCCAACGTTTGTGTCAAACACTTGGCATGGATAAATATGACTTGATAGTGTTCTTTGTTTATATAAAGGATAAACTAGACGACAAAATGATGGCTGATTTTCATGAAGAGTATGATATTACAAAACTAGATATTAACCGTATTTATCGATTTATAGATAAGTATATAGATGAGAATGCCAGTTCGTTTAAAGATAAAGAATATGTTGCACAACATGAGACGCCCTATTCAGAAGATGTAGAGTGTTGAGTGCTGATTGTTGAGTTTTTAATGTATAAGATTAAAAATCTGTATCAAGTCCTGAATATAGGTCGCCAACCATATTGTTGTGTTTGTGGTTATCGTCATCTAAAATATATGAAACCGAATGGTAGATCCAATCTTCATATGCATAATTTACTTTGATATTATTTATTTGTTTTAGTTTGTTCATGGTCTGTTGATTTTTTATACACTTATCAAGTTGTGTGGCAGATTCTTCTTTGGTTTTGTTGTTTGGACTATAACGATGGTCAATATCAGTCGAATACATGTCTGCATAATGTACGTGCTTAGTTGATTTCATTACGTTGTGTATAGCACACAATCTAGTATTTAATTTTTTGGTATACAACCCAACAAACAATAACAGTAATTTAAACATTTATATGTAATATACTCAAATGTTTAATAATTTTACTAATATATATTTAAAATAATAAATAAATTTCAAGTATATACCAACGCTTCTCAAAAGTGAATTAAATATAAATATTTTTATAATAATTATTTAAATTATTATATATAATAAGTTAAATGGATTATTATATAACTACATTTTGCTATGGTCCGAAATTTTCTCCAGTAAAAAATGTATGGTACGAAAGGATAAATAAAAAATGTACAAATTGTAAAATCATAATATTCAATAATGCTCAAATTTTAAATGGTTTATCGTTTGAACGAACGTATAGAGGATATTTTTGGGCAATACGATTTAAACATAATTTAGATTTGTTGTGTAAAACTAATAAACCAATTGTAATGTGTGATTTAGATGTTATAGTTGAAAAAGATATACAACCTCTAGTAGAATTACCCTTTGATATAATTATATCCACAGAAATTGGTGGTTCAAAATCATATCCAAAAGAGTGTAGTGAAAAACTAGGATTTGGAGTATGTTGTGGATTCATGATACTAAAACCTAGTGCTAGAAAAATAATGTTAGATATATTTAAAAATATGGAAAATAAAAAGTATAAAACTTATGATGATCAAGTAAATATAATGAATTATATAGTTAACAGTAAATATTATGTGAAAGAAGAAAAATGTATATTAGATGGACTAGAATTTAAAAATAAAATAATAGAAATAGATGACATAAAAATTTGTGTTTTAGATTTTGAAATAATAACGAGGAATCCAGTATTTACAAAAGAACAATTTGCAAACCATATAAATATCGATAATATTGGTGGTGTCAGTAATTTTATAAAATATTTTTATGAACCATTAGAAAGTCTACCATTAACGTGTAGATGTGGTAAGAGTCGTTTAGGTGATAATAGTATATGTAAGCATATAGAAATGAGAAATAATAAGTAATTTATCAAGTGGTTTAGACAAACAAGTAAAACCAAAATTTACACGCTCTGCGAAGATCAACCCTTTTGATTTTTGTTGGTTCATGAAAAGGTCTTATTTTAATATACCAAAATGTTTGAATGATTCACATAAAAGAATTAATTTGAAATAGTTGCGATGCTTGTTGCGATGCTTGGCGCAATATTTGCATCATCTAGAGTTTTAGTAAGCTTATCTTTATAATCGTCCAACTTACTATCTCGTCGGTACTTGATATAATCATATGGACTAGACCAAATATAATGGGCTATACCTGCTTTGAAATATTCTAATGATGTAGGTATGAGTATAACCCTAATCAACTTGGAAAAATGTACTTTTTTACATTTTTTACTGTTAATTGGATTATTAATTAGTTTGTCAATTTTATCATTTATCATACTAAGATAAATAGTATATTTATTTACTTTTATCTAGTTTACTTTATATTTATTATAATTTTACATGTTATAATAAATATTTGTTGTTTTGTATTGGGATGTTTTGTTAGGTTATTTTGTATTTGTTTGATGCCTATGTATTATTCATTTTTATAATTGTCTTTTGTGCCAGGATTCTTGTATTTCTGTAGTTACGTCTACTCTGAAATGTCTAGAAAAATCCTCTGGAGTTAAATAATAAAAACTGTTCGATTCATTTTTTGCTTTGATTTTGCCAGTAGCAATAGCGACCTTGAAATATTTTTTTTCATTCGTTGTTCCTACTCTATCATTAAAAAACACACCTGTTACCGCGTCACGTAATCTAGCACCTGGGTCATTATAATTGTTGTATATCTTGAATAATTGCTTTCTCATTTTACTGTTCGGTTTTTTTACCGTATTTACAAATTTACTACATCCTGGGTCATAGTTGTCGTTTACATCAAACTTGACGATGTCATTTTCGATTGTTGGATTGTATCTATCGTCGTAATATGCCATTTGTACACCCTGTTATTTGATAATTTATAATAACATTATCTCTTTAAATACGTTTATAAAGACTTTTCATATATGATTTTCTACTTTCTTTTCGGTATTAGTATTAGTATTTCTAGTTGCTTTATTGTTGATCCTTTCCTTCATAAGTTCTTTTATCAATTCTGATATTTTCTTCTCTAGATGACTAATCTTATTTTTCATATTAGCGTTCTCCAGAGATACCTCTTGCAATTGTAATGTTAATGTATCAATCGATTTTTGTTGAGGGTTATTTAACGTGTTTTGAATGTAATTTATTTTATTGGTCATATGATTTTGTTGCTGTTCAATCATCATCTTACGTCTGCGTTCTTCAATCTCTTGTGTTTGTTTTACAACATCGTGCTTGTTCTTTGGATCTCCAGGTTCATAGTTTTTCAATAACTGGTCTATATCTGTCATAAAAAACTGCAATACATCATCATCGTTAATAAAATGTTTGGGGTTTAATTTCGACTCGTTCAAATAAGGATTATTTGGTCCTTGATTCAGTAATCGTTTTTTATCGAATGAATTATGATCATGTGAAAAAACCAATATTGTTTTCATGGTATCTAACTGTGCAAAGGGAATCGTATATTCTTTCAAAAAATGTCTCTCCTCTGCAAGACACGCTGATTCGTCGTAAGAAGTAATTTCCAATAGTTTTTTTCTAAAGGCAAATGTTGCTGCTGTTGCATGTTTTTCACCGTATGGACCAACACGATACATTTTTGAGATATGTTTAAAGTATATATGCATTATACTACTGCCTGCACATAAAGCATTTGGGTTTCGTTGTAATACTTCTACTGCGTGAGTAATCCTTTCTGGTGGATAATAATCGTCGTCATCCATATAAACAATAATATCTCCTGAACACTTAGAATGCATTAAATTGCGTTTCTTTCCTAAGGATAACTTGTCGTCATACTTGAAGTATTTTACTTGCGGAATATCTTTTACTAGATCCTCTATTTTATCTGTACCGTCATCGACAATAATCCACTCTATTCTGTCCTTGGGATATGTCTGGCTATTAAAACACTTTATAGTGTAAGGAATAAAAGGTCTCCTGTTGAAAGTAGGAGTACAAATACTGATAAACGGCATTTGTGTAGTGTTAGTGTCATTTTTTGCAACCGATGATTGTTGTTTTGATGGTGGAGATGTTGTTTTTTTTGCATTTTTATTACCTTTACCTTTGGTTTTCCCCATTATATAACTAATCTTGTTAATTATTTATATAATATTACACATTTATTATTATTATTATTATTATTATTATTATTATTTATATGATTGGTGGTCTAGAATTGCCTGCAATATTTTGCAAATCACTATTTCTTTGTTCTTGCAATTTCTCAACTGTAAGGTCCTCAGATATTTTATTATCTTTGTAATTATAATCGTCTTCGGGTGTTTGTATATTACCACTGGAATTTAAATCAACATAATTGTGCATTTGACGCATACCTCCATTTCCTTTTGCCTCTAACTCTTCTGATCCTTGGTCTAAAAAACTGTAGCTGTCAGAGACAATATCGCCAAAACCACCTGAACCAAATGAAAATGCGGTGGGTTCCATATTATTCCGCGTAGCCCGAGCTTTTGCTACTTGTTGTGGCGGTTTTAAGTATTCTTGGATTGCATTACCGTAAAGTACATTATATCCTTGATTTAAAAGTAACAGCGCTGGAACCCGAGAAACATTTTCAGGCATAACAATTTTTTGTCCATTATCTAGTACTATAAAAATCTTTCCATTCGCGTCTTGTTCTCTTCTATCTATGCAAATAAAATGAATGTCATTTTGTGAAACCTTATTTTTTGACAAATGTTCTAATAAACTTTTGGAATGCTGGCAATAATTGCTATAATACAGAATAGATGTCATTAAATTATAGTTAATTAATTAATTCTTATTTTTAACTCATTTAAAAATAAAAATGATTTATTTATATTTAAATATATGATTAATATAACAAATATACTATGGATCCTAAAGTAAAACTAAACAATAACAAGAACAACAAGCTACAATTCACCCTTACTGGATGCAACGTAAGTTTGGCTAATGCTATAAGGCGCACTATATTATCAGACATTCCTCAAGTTGTATTCAAAACAACTCCGAATGATGAAAGTAAAACGATAATTCATGAAAACACTTCGAATTTGAATAATGAATTGATAAAACAGCGTCTAAGTTGTATACCAATTCATATTAATGATTACGAATCGTTTCCATATGATAATTATGTAATGGAATTGAACGTGTATAATAATACAGATACTATGATGACAGTTACGAGTGAACACTTTAAAATAATTGATAAAACCAATATTAATGAAAAGGGCGAAAAAGGAGGGGCAACTAAAATAGACACATCATCGATTTTTCCTAAAAATGAATTAACAGGTGATTACATCGACTTTGTAAGATTAAAACCGACATTATCACAAGACATTCCTGGGGAAAAGATACATTTAACGGCTGGTTTCTCAATAGGAACCGCTAAAGAAGATGGTATGTTTAATGTTGTATCTACGTCTTCATATGGATGTACTGTGGATGAAGCTACACGAGACCAAGAATTGGAAAAACTTGCACAAAAATGGAAGGATGAAGGAAAAGATAAGACCGAGATAACACTTGAAAAAAAAAATTGGAAGCTACTTGAGGGTGCAAGATATACAGTAATAAACAGTTTTGATTTTATTGTTGAAACAGTAGGTGTTTATACTAATCGTGAAATATTGAATAAGAGTACACAAGTTTTGATAAAAAGATTAGATGACCTAGATAAGCTTATTGAAGAAGACAAAGTGGAGATTGAAAAATCGAATAATACTATGAATAACTGTTTTGATATTACTTTGGAAAATGAGGATTATACGATTGGGAAAGTAATTGAATACCTACTTCATGTGAAATTTTATGAACCAGGTATTTTAACCTTTTGTGGATTCAGTAAAGTACATCCACACAATACATCTAGTATAATAAGGGTTGCTTATAAAGATGTTGTAGATAAATCGTACGTAAAGGGAAATCTAAAAGTAGCGGTAGATGAGGCAAAGATATTCTTCAACAAGGTACAAAAAGAATTTGAAAAATTAGAATAATAAAAATTATATTATATTACACCTTTCCAAAATTATTATATAAAATTATTGAATAATTAATTTAACTATTAAATAATTTTCTATTTTACTTATTTTCTGTTTATTTTCGCCTATTTTTCTGCCAATACAGTTGTTCACAGTAACACAATACTCTTATTTTTTTTATCGTCATAAATCGTATTTCTGTAGTCCCAATTTAGCGTATACATTAATAGCGGGACGTCTAGATTGTTCACATAGGTAATAACATAACTTTTATTTACATACCCCTTTTTATGTCTCAATTCATTCATGTATTGTTGGTGTATATTATACATGTGTGTTCTAAAATTTGGGTTGTAATTTTTTAATGCATTATTTTTCCGAATATAACAATCAATATAGTTGCTAAGAAGCGTAGTCGTAAATGTATGGAGTTGCTTTTTGTATAGCGTGAACGTATTTTTATCTTCTGGATAATACTTAAGATAATCCGTTACTTTACCTTGTCTTCGTAAGCATAAATACTGATACTGTAGTTTGTGTATACTATTGCCTCTCAAGTTCTTGATTTCTTCGTATATAGGGTTCCTTATTTTAGTCCTTTCACCAGTTTGTGTATTCTTGATAACAACACCTTTTACGTAATAACGCGTATTACCCGATGCATATTCTGCTTTGAGTTGTTCGTAACAGGTAAACGGTATTGACTCAGGGAAATGTATCATAACACCATCCCAATCGTATTTCTTTACCTCATTAATGTCATGTGTAATTACGTCAATAGCTTCAGTTGTTTCTGTTGTTTCTGGCTCGGTACCTGGTTCTGCGCCTGGCTCTGCTAATACATCTTGTCCTGTAGTGGGTTCTTTTTTATAAACTATTGAATACACCGCAACCAAATATAATTTTGGATGTGTAATAGGCACAACTATCCGATATTCTGGATGCTGTAAAACAAAACTATAACAACAGTTCTTGTTTAATTTGTCCAATTTTAAATTACACTCATTTAATGTATCCACAAAGTATTCTCGGAATGTTTTATTCTTTAATGGGTTTAAAGGCTCAACGAAAAATCTGGTGTTTGCACTCACAGTATTACGTGTAGCAATCTCCCATCCGCCAGTTAATCCTATCTTATCATCCCAGAATACATTAATCATGCTACCATCGATGAACTCCTCTGCTATTAATGTATTATCATTATTATTATTATTATCAGGATATTTCTCTCGGAAAATATCTAACATAAGTGATTTGGGTGGCGAATAACATACGACTCTATTAGCTGAATTCAATATTACAGAGCGACACAAACCCAAAGTAGGAACTAAATCATTATTCAGGAATGTTTTATCATATTTTATTATCGAGTATTTGTTCCCTTCTACTGTACTGTATCCAACCTTATTTAATCTCAACGGTTTCATAAACGGAGTATTATTAATTAATTCATTAAAACTTGGTATATTAGTTAATCGTGTAGTCACCATAGTTATAGTTGTATAATAAACGTAATAATCTTTAAATGTGTTTATACAAATTAATCATCCGATGTCAATATTTTTCGTCATCTGTTAATTGTTTTTCTAATAAAAATGGATCTTTATAAGTAAATATCCTTCTTGAAATAAAATTATTAAAATTCAGTTTTTTTACACTAGTACATCGAAACATATTATTAAATACATAGTAATTTTTCTTTATATAGGTATTCAATATATTATAGTCTAATAAACAATCATTTTAAATGTTCAAAGGTGTAAAATAACACAAAACAACACAAAACAACACAAAACAACACAAAACAACACAAAACAACACAAAATGATTTAAAATGATTTGTATTTAAGCATAAAAATTTCTATGATAAATATAGAAACAAATGTCATTTAATATTGGAGAATACTTTAATACAGAAAAAAATAAAGACCCAGGAGACAAAGATAACGAAGCAAAAGAATTAAATAATGACCCAACAATAGAATTACAACTAGCAGACATAATACAGATATCCGCACCCAAAAATGATAATTTGAATGACCAAATATTTATAATTGATTACATCGACAAAACAAAAATTAAATTGATAAACACAGAATCGATGAGCGCGATAAAGCTAGATATTTCTCCAGAAGGGTATGTAGGTGACGGAACTATAGAAAAGATATCTATACTCAGTAGAAGTAAACATGACGGATATGCTAAACAAAATAACCTAGTACCCAACACTTGGATTGATATTCATTTCAGCGGCGACTTTCCAGCCGTTATTACTGGAGAGATTACCAACCTAGAAAATGACATGATTGAAATTAAAACTGTAGACAACGACATACTTTATATCGATTTTGACTACAAAGGTATACCTGAAGATATTCCCGTTTCGTTTATTGAAATTCGTGATAAACCGAAAATTGATGACCAGGGCGAACGTGAAGAGGGTGAACGTGAAGAAGGGGAGAAGGATGAAGGCGTTGAAGGCGATGCTACGAATATTGATGGCGAAAAAGACGAACAAGCTACCGAAATAAACGTCGACGTACCAGTAGATAACATCAAAAACCAAATCCGTGAATTTATTTTAAAAGGAAATCAAATCAAATTCGGTCACGAAGAACTAGGACCAATCGTGCAATACATGGATGTAGCAAGTAAATACACAAGATACAGTATAGAAGACCAAGTAAGCGAAATGATGGACGACTTATTATCTACTATTCCTAATAATCAACGAACAAACAGAGTTCTAACCAACATTCATCGAGTAATAGAAAGATTCAAACAATTAAGAACCAGATTCTCCAAGTTTGACGAATATGGAAATGTGGATGGACGATTAGTATATGAAGCACGCTACAAACCGTTAATGGAATATTTTGAAGGTTTCAAACATAACTTATATTGGTTGATGCCAGTTGTAAAGAACGTGAAGAAAATGTATAACGTGTCTCTTGATGAAAATAGCGAAAATGATATAGTAAACCTTAAACTCAAAGATGACCTGGAAGAAATGAAAGAAATTTACCAAAAGTATAAATCGAACGAACAATCTGGTCAAGACAACAAGTACGTTGAATTCAACGTAAATATGAACTATAATTTGACACCCTTCAACGAACTAGACGTTGAAGTAAAGAATACTGATACATTAATAGACAAACATGTAGGTGACGATATTAATGTGATTATTGACAATCTAGAGGACATGTACTCTACAGTTTATTCCAACAGCGATGTCAGAAACAGAAGATTCGTAATTACAAAGTATAACTTAGGTATGAGCAAACTAGACACCCTAGATACAAGTGGCAGCAAAATGATTTCGACAAGAGTAAGCATGGTACCATCTGACCGCATGTCAATCAAATCTATCATGACACTCCCAGAACCTACTGTGCGTTTTTCAAAAATTAACTTGAACAATACTAACATATTAGAAAGGGCGAACCTGAACAGAATATTCTTGGAATACTGGCAATTTCTCAACAAGAAAACAAAGGTAAATAATATTATTGTAGAAGACATAGATAATGACCTTAGATTTAACGAGAACAACTTTGTAAATAACATCAAAAACTATGTGTTAGCTTTGCCAGAACAAACCAAGAATAGATTGACCAAAGAAGAAATATACTACAATTTTATTAAGACGATAGTTCCAAAAACGAAAATAATATTCACGCTTATGAAAAAATACATTAAAGGTAAGCTTAGTATAGTGGATGTTGTAAGTTACCTCGAACCGTTTTTAATTTACACCGATAATTTGACATATATGCAGTATAAAGAAATTGTCCATTTCATACATGAAGAGATCAGCAAAAACAACAAGAATTTCATCGAAAGAGGAAAGATATTCATCCGTCTGAATAACATTAAATCAGCAAACATTAATTTCGCAAATGCATACGACGTTATTTCGATGATTACATCTGATAAAACTCGTGACGAGGTATTTAATGCCTATAACATGAACATCACACAACCCATGACAAAATCAAATAGTGAGCTACTATGCGATTTAAATAAGAATGACGCAAGGCGTTTACTCACATCTGCTATATCGTTACAAAACTTGGTGCTTTCTTTTCCGTCCGAGTTTACGAATTTGTTGACCGATGAAAAAAATGCGATTTCTAATATGATAGACAACGACAAAGATGACTCGTGTAAGAGTATAGTGATCGCTAAGCAATACAATAGTTCGAGTGAATTAAAGAATGATAACAACGTGAATATTTACTTTGACAAAAAGTATGACAAAACCAAATATGACCTACTGGATAACTACGAGTCGCAGTTGTTGAAAATGTCAACCGAAGAATTTGCAAAGTATTTGTTGGATGAGTTTAAAAATAAGTTCCGCTTATCTGAGGAAAATGCTGAATATTTGATGAAAACTCTACTTGATGGTAAAAAGAAGGTCATAGATGGTCAGTATGCAGTATTGATTAAAGAAACTGCGAACAACGACGTTACATCTAATAGCGACGTTAGCACAAATAGCGAAGTGAGCGATACAGAATATTATGTGCGTAAAAATAATAAATGGGAAGTAGCCAAGGACGTTCCTACTGAAAATTTGGTAGATGACGAACAAGTTATGTGTAATATCCAGAAAGATTGCATAAGTACACACACCGACGATAATGATAGTAATAATAAGTGCAATAGTATGCGTTCTAGTGAATTGAATATTCAGCATCGTCTTATGACTACCATGTTGAATGAGTTTGACTCAAACTATACTCTAACAAAAGGGCAGTTGACAGAGGAATTAACCAACAGCTATAATTACTGCTTGACCAATATTGAGAAGCTCGATACCATACGAAAAAACAATCAATTAAAATACAACAACTACAAATATAAGTTGGGAAGTATCGAAGATAGAGAGGGCGAACAAATTGTGTCACCTTATAGCCAGCTCCTAAATCTGATTTTGAGACAAGGTGATTTCGTCAAAAAACAACAAGACATTATACGTTTTGTGAATATTTACACTAGACAACCAGTTACTATAGGTCTAGGTCCGCTTAACAAGAAAGAATCCGTACACTGGTTATACTGTAAAAAAACGAATTTGCCCATATTACCAATATTCAAGTACAATATGGCAGTAACATATATCAAAACCCCAAACAATTACCAAGAGTACATAGCAATTCTCATCAGTACTATTGGAAAGCTTAGCGACACCGGCAATTCTTATATCGACGAGAATAGCGGCTGGGTTATCCAAAAAATAGAAGACGACTACGATGAGGGGTACGAGGGTAGTTTCAAGGTGAGCTCGCGTGAAATAATGGAAGATGCTGCAGGAGATAAAATCACCCTCGCCAAAACAACTATGAAATATGACACGTTAGAGACGAAAACCATATCCAATATTGTAAACGCGTTGTCGGTGGCAATAGGTGTGAACCTAGAATCACAAAAGGAGTTCATAATTAACGGTGTTTTGGATGTTATGAAAACAACTGTTGAGTCGGAGGAGGACTACAAACTGAAAATCAAGAAAATGGCAGAGGCGAACAAAAAGGTAATGAGCTATGAGACATTCTATAATACTGCTATGCTTTTTTACACTTTGGGTATGATACTTATAGCTATCCAAACGTCGATACCATCGATAAAAACACGCAAGACGCATCCTGGGTGTGTGAGGTCTTTCAAGGGGTATCCTTTTGAAGGTAACGGCGATTACAGTAGTGTTGAGTATATTGCTTGTATTGCGTATGACATCAAGAGTTCTGCTGACCCCTGGAATGCCTTAAAGAGCAAGAAGCGCGATTACATTTTCAACAAAATAAAATCAACTATTGACAATTTTTTGATGGGTTTATGGATGGTGAAGGAGAAGATAGATTTGAAAACAGAGTACTTATTGCTTAACGAAAAAGACGAAATTGCAGATGAATATAGCGTGGCGAAATGGACTACATTTTTACCACCATTAGTTCCTTTCCATTTGAAGAACGTAACCAACGTTACTAGTGATTTTACTAAGTCATTATTGAGCGAGATGAAACATGGTAATATTACGCAAGATAAGAAGCTCAATACTATTCTTTCGAAAATCATGTTGTTTTCTTTGGGTGTGCAAGAAAAAATACAAAATGTGGTAGATAAGGAGGAACTGCTACTAGTAAAAGCGAATAATGAAAAATACATAGAAAATGCATGCTGTGAAACGAATGATGATACTACTACCATCGGCTATTTCATGAATAAGAGTAGTGACATCAAAAATTACGCGGATATTGTCGGAAAATTAACCGATACTATGAATGATATTGACAATATTACCAAGTCGAAATTGTTGTATAGTACTATTGACACTAAAAACAAATATCCCGAAATAAGCAATATTTTTGATGAGAAGATAATCTACTTGGCATTCATCAAGTTTTGCAAATTCAACTCGTATATGGAAACGCCCGAATATCTGAAGTCGCTTTGTTCGGAAAAACCTGATAAAACCCTTATTGACATTAATAGTTCGATTGATGAGATTATTGTGAAACTCAAACAGGACGGGAGAGAGTATACATATGATAACTTTTTACGATTGATTCAAAATGTGTCAAAACATAATATTATTAATACGTCAGTACATCATGATACGGTGTCAGGGATTACCAAGTTTAGAGGGTTCATTAATTCGTTGATTGACGAAAAAGATGATAATATTGATAATAAACTATTAGGGTTGTTTTTGAATTTAACGGATACGTTTGATGTTGCATCTCACAGTATTAGTGACGAAACTAAAGCTTTGAATAATTACTTAGCTACTCAGAACACGGAAATGAAGCAAGAAATCATCAGTTTTTTAAAACAAAACAAAGGAGGTAACATAAGCAATAAACAAATAAAAAATGTAATTAGAGTAGTTGAAGAAATAGACGCAGCGATAGAGAATAACAGAGATTACAAAAAGTATTCAAATAATATTATTAATTTTTTCAAGAATACTATCCATAACCTGGTGGACGTATTTCCGAATATAATTTTGAACAACGTTGATTATAATAATGTAATAATGAAAAAATACCTGAATTTGTCAAAAACTCACATTAATAAAATTAAAACCATGGTTTCTGAATATTACAAACCTTTGCGTGAGCAGTACAGTAATAATGAGATAACCAGTATTTTATATAAGGTGCAGCAAGATTGTCATACTATTGAACTACTATCTACGCTTACACCTACGTTTTCTACTATAGATGATAAACGACAAAAAATTACGCCTATATATGATGAAAGAACAAGCATAATGATTTTTATATACTACACGCTAAAAATTTTGCATACTTATGTAAGTTTGTCTCAGGAGTCAGATATGGTAGTAACTGAAGTCGCAAAGAATGATGTAGAGGAAGACCTTATAACAGCTGAATACTATGATGAAGGTGAAACCAAGGTTGATTTTATGGAAACAACTGATCGTGAATCGACACAGCTCATAAAAGGAAATGTCAAATTGCTTAAACAGAAAACCGTAGGGTTGTTAGTTAACTACCTAACTATTATTAATAACGATAAAGAGATTGTGGACATTACTTATGAAAGCATATCAGATAAAATATTCAAATTAAAGGACAAAGAAAAAGATGTAATTCGGTCAAGATTGACATTAATGACTGATGAGGAAAGGAATATTGATACTATGATGAAGGTAAACAAGTTGGGTATGTGGGGGAAAGGAATGGAAAAGGGACTTACACAATATGTGAAAGAAACGTATGATGAAGAGGAGGACTTTAGGAATAAAATGATGGATGTCGAGAATAAATTGCGACGTAAAAATGTTCAGGATGAAGATTTGGATGATGTAATAGAAGATTATCTTGAAGAAGAAAACGTGACTAAAGAGATAGAAGCAGAGGAGTATGACATGAGAAACATGACAAGTGATTATGATGAGGGTAATTGGGTCGATTTTGATCCTGATGAGGATAGCGAATATTATTAAAACACGAATATGCGAATATATTATGAAATAAAAATAAAATAAAATTTTTTAAGGAATCAATATATATGATGTCTAAGAAATATATACGAGAAAATATCCCTTTAGTATCCATTATTATTTTTGTAATATTATTTGGTATTATACAATTCAACAAACCGAGGTTCCTTTACAATAAGGATGGTAGTTTAAGAGACTTCGGTATTGGGTACAAAAATAAAACTATATTCCCAGTTTGGTTATTATCTATTGTTTTAGGAATATTATGTTATCTGGCTGTGAGATATTATGTTACTTATGTTTAATCATATGTATATTATATTTAAAAGTGCGAAATTTACAAATTAGATAAGAAAAAATATTTTCATATCTAATACCTACTACAGAAAGGTGTACAACTAAATGTCTGCTAAAATGTGTAAAATATTATCACTATTTTATTCATTTTTTTATGTATTTTGTGTCATTTTACAAAATGATAGCATCTACACTTTTCTGTTGTTGCTTCTTTTATATCAAGTATTTTGAAAGGGATAAAATTGATATTATCTAATTAATCAACTGTATAAGTTGTGCTAGTTTTTGCCTTTTTATCTTGTTCTGCTTGGTCTTCCTGATCCAAGAAATCTTGGTAGTTCTTCTCCATCTGTGCAGGACTAGTTACACAACCCTTTGAATTAATATTCAGCTGTACAAATGACGTTACTATTAAACCTGTGTAAATAAACCATAATGCTTCGCCTACATTATCACGTGTAGTGACTAGACTAAATAATTTATTTTTCATATCTATGGTTTCTTGGCTACTAGCATCTTTGTACTTTTCCTTCATTAAAGGTTGAAGTGTAGTCCAAAACTGTGTGAAATTAAGTGGAACTATTTGATTAATTAACAACGACGGATTTGTCATAATATTCATAATCACCTGAGCTGCATTTTGAAGTGCGTTTTTCTCTTTCGCTGAATGGTTATTATCTTCTGCAAGGATAGATTGTACTTCTGTTTGGATTAATATTTCGTCTAATATTGCATTCGCATTACTAGATATCATTAGGTAGCCAATAACATCAGAAAATGCGCTCTTTATACCTGGAAAAAGAATAAGTGCGGCGACAACTAAACCAAACATGAAAATCCAAGGCAAGAATGTAGCTATAGCAGCAGGGCCAAGATTATCTTTAACATTACCACCACATTTATTAGTAATACCTGCAATATTAAGTAAAAATTGACTTAATAGGATAACTAAGAAAAAAGCAGCTAAACCAAGATGAACAGATTTATTATATTCTTTATACTCCTCTACATTAGACATCCTCTCTAATGTTAATACTGGTTTGATTTTCAAGTAATATACAACTGTTGTAATTACAAATGCGATCAAATTTAGAATACTATTCATATAAATAATATGTATAATTTATTTTATATTTTTAATCATAAAATATATGGATAGTTTTTTTGTGAATAGACGTCCCATATTAACAGAGCCAGGGGTTAAACACTATATAGGAGAATCGTTGAAACGTTGTAACAAAGTAAGAATACAGTTCGAAAATTACGTCTTCAATATTGGTATGTTACTTTTTTTCGTTATACTTACTGTAGGTATACTGTTATGGAAATATAAAGGGAAACTATCGCCTGCTGAAAAATACGAAAAGGACAAAGAGAAACAAGAATATATTTTATCTAAAATACAGAAATTTGAGTTAGCGAAGAAACAAGCACATCAAGAATTAATAACAGGTCTCCCACACTGGGAGAAAGAAGTTAATGATATTAATACTAAAATTATTTATTAAATTTTGCATTTTGCATTTTGCATTTTGCATTTTGCATTTTGCATTTTGCATTTTGCGTTTTTGTTTTTGAACATGGATGGTAGTATTATGTAAATAAATAAAATGTTTTTCATAATATAAAATAAGCGATGTCGATGATTCATGAGTTACGTGTTTTGGTAACTGGTGGATGCGGATTTATTGGGTCAAATATAGTTGAAACATTACTATTGAATGGTGCCAAATTTGTAAGAGTACTTGACAATTTGCAAACTGGCAAAATAGAGAATATACAATTTTTGTTGGATAAGTATGACAATTTAGAGTTTATCTATGGTGATATTTCTGATTTAGAAATGTGTAAAAAAGCTGTACAAAATATTGATGTAATTACTCATCAAGCGGCATTATGCTCTGTGCCTATTTCTATTGACAATCCGCTACTAAATAACCAATCAAACGTAAATGGTTTTATAAATATACTCATTTCAGCTAAAGATGCTGGTATAAAAAGAGTAGTCTATGCGTCATCCTCTGCGGTTTATGGCGACGACATAACTTTGCCTAAAATTGAGCAAAAAATAGGCAACTCATTATCCCCTTATGCAGTCGGTAAACATATAGACGAATTATATGGATATACATTTACAAGTTGTTATGGTATGGAATGTATTGGTCTACGTTATTTTAATATATTTGGCCCAAGACAAGACCCGAAGGGACCATATGCAGCGGTAATATCGAAATTTGTTGACATAATGAAGGAAGGTAGACAGCCAGTTATTAATGGTGATGGTACATTCTCACGCGATTTTACCTATGTAGATAATGTTGTACAAGCCAATATTTTGGGTTTAACTACTAATAATACTGAGAGTTTTGGAGAAGTGTTTAATATAGGAACAGGTAATGAAACTACTATATTAGAATTAGTAGACGCGTTGAATGATATACTAGGAGTATCAATTAAACCTATTTTTGGCGATGAACGTGTTGGAGATATTAATTTTAGTAAAGCGGATATAAGCAAAGCACAACGCGTATTGAACTTTAATCCTAGTGTAAGTTTTAAGGAAGGACTAGAGAAAATGAATATTAACTAAACATTAAATCAGTAATACAATAAATATATAAAATTAAATAATTTTGTATCTTTATATATTAATTAACAATATGAGTCACAACGATTTAAATAATGCCTTGTCCAATTATTACAAACTCAAATCAAAATATGAGACGTTTAATACCAAATTAAAAATGAGAATCATTAACAACTCTGATTTAAGCAAAAAGGAAAAACAAAGAGAATTCCAAAAAATAAAATACAAGTGTGTGAAATGTAAAAATATAGGTGGATCTAAATTTACAAGTACAATTAGCAAAGTAGATGGGAATAAAGTACGTATTTTGCAGGCTATATGTGGAAACACCGAAAACCCATGTAACCTGAGTATAAAGATAGAACTACCAGAGATTCAGCTATTTCCAGATGTATTAAAGGATATAGAGGAAGAAGTAAAGAGTGATAAAGAAGCTATAATAAGATACAAAAATAACATATTGTTTGGTTATTCAAACAGCGACCAAGTTGTCGGAGATTTTAATAAATTGAAGGAAAATGTAACTACTATCGTCGAGACATACTCTATTTATTTGGATGAGTATTATTCTATAATTGATAATGAAGGCACTAGTGAAAACATTACAAAGAACGAGATAGAAATAAATATTGCTATAACTGAGATTAAAAAATTAATTAAAGAATACAACTCTACAAACAATAACGAACTAATCGTAGATGCAATCAAATTATATACCGATACATTAGACCCTCTTTTAAAGAAAACTATGCAGGTTAAATATAAGGAGAACGAAGTGATATTTGATGCGAATGAACATGCGTATTCATTAATACAAAATAAATATAAATTAGCTGATATAGAGTTTTCAACATCAGATGCCAAGGTATTGATGAATGTTATATGAATATCACGTTCAACATATAAAATAAAATAAAATATAAACTATAATTATATGATATTCAACTATATTTCGCTACCTGTATTTTTGATAAGTTTTGCAATAGGCCTATTTTTTGTATACATTTTAGGACCAGAAAAAAAGAAGGTCTATATTTATCCTTCGCCAGAAAATGTAGATAAGGTATTGTTTAAAGACAGGGCCGATAATTGCTTTTTCTACAAGTCAGAAGAAGTAACATGTCCGAAAAATCCCGATGATATTTCCGCAATTCCAGTACAATAACATTTTAATAATAAAAAAAAATAACCAATCATTATATAATGCAGATACATATATCTAGATTTTTACATACAACTAGAGGAAGAAATATAATGTCAGTTATACTAGGATTTGGGTTAGCTTCGCTATTTAGAACCGTATGTAAGAATAAAAATTGTATTATGTTTAGTTCACCGCCGTTGGAAGATGTATCAAAAAAAATATATAGAGGAGAAAATAATAAATGTTACAAATTTGTACCTCATGCCACAAAATGTAGTAGTGATAAGAAGATTATATCTTTTTATAGTGACGACGAATAATAAAGAAGATATAAGGAATAGAACATATAAGGAATAGAACATATAAGGAATAGAAGATACAGAAGAATGAGCAATTTGCGTAAATTCACATCAAAAGTATTATAACATTATAATAATTATGAGTGTTGAAAATGAAACCACAAATATTAGTGATTTGAGAATGGACCCAGTTGGTGGCGGTACATCGCAGAATGTTGTAGTTACTGCAACAGAAACACACCCATCTATACCATCACAACCACAAGGTCCTCCCCCTAATAGTGCACCTAATGGTACACCAGGTATCAATCTGGATGAATCTACTATAAACCAAATCGTAACTGGTATCAATCAAGCAAACGCAAGCGGTATGACACAATTAAGCAGTCGGGATATTCCTATGAACCCTTCACAAATAACGACCGACCCAAATATTACGCCTAACTATGTTCCTATGCCAGAGGCACATCAGGATTATTTAGAGGAAACGCACGACAATAATTATATTTTTGACAATATGAACAACAAAATTGTTAGAAACAACAACATAGATGACCTATATAATGACATGCAAACGCCTTTGCTTCTGGCAATATTATATTTTTTATTTCAAATGCCATTTTTTAAAACTAGAATATACAAGTTATTTCCTATGTTTTACGCGGAAGATGGTAATATGAAAATAAATGGAATGATTTTTGTCAGTATTCTGTTTGCTATGACATATTACATTTTATACAAGACACAATTTATTTTTAGTAAGTTTTGAAACCTATTTTCGTGGTACGGCAATCTGGATAGCAACATGAATAGTAGTATTAACATATCGTCCTTGTTTCATGACATATTCTGGAATATCTGCATAGTAGCTTTTGCATATGTATATCAAAACTATATACATAGATATATTTACGTGTAGTCCTTTGTGGAGTTTAATAACATCATATAAATGATTTAAATGGTTTATATGATATAATATATTGTTATAATCGATATATTGTTATAATGGAATTAACTAATTTTTTTGATTCATATAGCAACTATATTAATGTAATAAGAATGATGATATTTGATAAAGTAAAAACTGGTAATACAGTAGTTGACACATTATTAACAACCACAATACTTTCTCTTATTGGGACCTTGTTTTCTATTTCTAATAAATTTAAATTTGCTGATATATTATCTGATTTATATGAATATTTTCAACGTAAAAAAGCAAGTAAAATTGTAATTAGTGGTAAGATGTGTACTTCGTCTTCCAATTATGGCGAGTTTTATGTTTCGTCAGTTTATTCCACCAATTTTAACGCATTATTGAATCATATAATGAGTCATATTAATACATCAAATAGTGAAATTCATGAAATACGAGAACTGTATTCGAATAATAACATAAAAGGTGTTGAGGATACCCATTATATGGTATCACAAACTACAGATTTTATGATATACAAGGATATATACATCAACATTAATACGACAGATGATAAGATGGAAGGAGATAAGTCCAAGTCCTATATAATAGAAAATATTACGCTGACAATATATTCTCATGTTTTATCAATCGAACAACTGAAGAAACATTTGGACAAAATTACACATGATTATAATGCTAAAATCGAGAAAAACAGAATAAACAAGCAGTTCATATACACAATAAATAGAAGTACATTAACGCTAAAAGATAATGAAGAAATGATAGATATTTGGGACGAGAATGAATTCAAGTCTAACCGTAGATTTGACAATATATTTTTTGAACAAAAGAAAGAAATTTTGAACAAGATTGATTTTTTTTTGGAAAATAAAGAATGGTATGATGATAAAGGGTTACCCTACAATTTAGGTATAGGGTTGTATGGTGATCCTGGTACAGGTAAAACGTCATTCATCAAGGCTATTGCAAACAAAACCAAAAGAGACATAATCATTATACCACTTAAACTGATTAAAAATACCGGTCAATTGAAGAAAATATTCTTTGAGAACACCTATAACAAGTTGAATAGTGAAGGTAGTAAAATGTTTGATAAGAAGATAATAGTGTTTGAAGATATTGATTGTATAGGAGAAATTGTCAAGGATAGAGCTTATAAAAATGATAATAGTTCAACAGTTGGTGGTAAAGTTTCAACGCAACAAATAACATATGATATGCGTAAATTTCCTCAATCGAACAGTCATAACAATCCTAATAATAATGATATGATGTGTCCCAATATGATACTTTATGACGACCCTTTGACGTTAGATGATTTCTTGAATTTGTGGGATGGTATTCAAGAGACATCTGGAAGAATAATTATTGTTACGTCGAATTTTTATAATCATCTGGATCCTGCGCTCACTAGACCTGGTAGAATTGATATTAGTCAGGAGCTCAAGAAGGCAAACCATGATGTAATACAAGAAATCCATGAACATTTTTTTGAAAAGAGAATATGTGAAAATCAAGTTAGAAAGATTAATGAGTATTTGTATTCGCCTGCTGAGCTGATTAACATTTATCTGTCTTGTAACAATTCAGAGGAAAAATACATATCGCGGTTACAGGAGAACAAGAACGTGATGTGATATGATATGATATGATGTGATGTGAGGTGTTGTATTGACCATAATTATATGAATTCGCGTATACGATTTCATATAATATATTTACACCTTTGAATATTTAAGTTCGCACAAATATGTATTGTTTTGTCTACTATTTTATATTACTTCTACATTTTGCGTACTCTCTTACTTCTCTTTTTATGCCCTTTTTTGCTTGCCTTTTTATTGGCCCTTTTACTTGCCCTTTTAACCCTTACTTTACGAGTCATTTTTCTTGATTTACGTTTATGCTTTCTTGTTTTACGTCCACCTGTAGTAGAAGAACTGTATTTGATTTTTAACGCTTCATAAATTTTATCAGCTTTATCTGAATCGCCGGTTATCCCAGTTGTAATAATAGATTGTAAAGGTTCATATTCTATATATTTATCTATTTTAGAATTATATTTTTGTTGATTTGTTACAGCTTTTTTCATAAGATAACTCCATGCACCCTTCAATCTGTTGTCAAAACACGTGTCACCATTAGTAAGAACCTCTTTTATATTATCTATGGTGTTAGTATTTGATATATTATTATTTTTTTGTGTGCAAGACCTGTATAAAGAAGCTAAGAATATTAGACCTGTTAATTGGGTTCTCGACAAAAATGATCCACATAATAGAACTTTTGGTTGTGCAGCTGGATTAATAAAATCTTTGCATAAATTTGAATTGTCTTCTATATAGTTTGCTATATTATAACCTAATTGTGCTGCTTGAGTCATACCTAAATAAGTCAGACTACTGTCTACCATTTTTTCATTGGTAGGTTTATTATGTATTGAATTTCCGTGTCTTATAAAATATATGACAACTTTACCTTTTTGTTCGATAAAATCTTTATCCTTATTACTATTATGATAAAAAGCATTTTTGAGCCATGCTCTTAATGTTTCATCGTCTATTTGATTATAACTGTCCTTCGTACAATACAAGTATTTTTTTCCGCCTCCTTTATTTTTATCTTGTTCAACTTGTTCATTTTCCTCAACAGTATTATTATTGCATGCCTCCTTACTAGCAAAAGCACCCTTATCTGGAAATCCTGGGTCTACAATTTCTATCTTTATACCATCTTCATTTACACCATCTTTGTTTGGTTTTTCTATTTCGATACGTATAGTAAAATTGTTTGCATATGCATTACATTTTACCCCACAATTTGTTTTGTCTGGTGCTGATGGAGCGATTTTTGTCAAAGGTATAAGAGGGTCTGTTTTATCAGCTGTACTACCTTGTTTCTTCATACGATTATGATGTGATACTATTACACATGTTACGTTACCTTTGTTGTCTTCCTTTACGGTTCCCTTTATATACTGTGCATACATCCTCCATTTATCCTGTGTATCTATATCTTTACATCTCTTTTGACTACTACTACTACTATTAATAATACTAAAAATACCACTCCTTAAAAAAGAACGTTCCTTGGCAGGACCTACCATTGCTCTCCTGAAATTATTATTAGGCTCGCCAAATGATAAAGCTTTTTGTCTAGCATCCTCAAACACGTTACCAATACCCGTATCTCTACGCCACAATTTATACATATCGTCGCGATCAATCTGTTTAACGTTGGTTGCTGGTTGTTGTTCAAGTTCAAGTATATTCAGACCTGCTACTCTTTCTTGTGTACATGGTAAAATCGTTAGTTTATCAACTAATCCTGGAAATTGGTTTTGGGTTTCCCCTGTATTATTAATTTGGTTATTATTACTATTCATGTGTTGTATCTTATATTATATATTTATAAAATAATAAATGTTGATTATTTTATAATTCGTATCATAATACCTAAATTATTCTATTACTATAGTATTCAATTAGTATGATTAGTAAATATTCAAAAAAGTTAGTAGAAAACCTACCAGAAAAACTATCCAATCAGCACGAACCAATAGTAATCGACTTAATTTTAGACGGAGGATTGATTAACGGAAGTTATCTTATAGGAGCCCTCAGTTTTTTGAAAGAAATGGAACACAAAAACTATATAAAAATACGACGCATATCAGGAGCAAGTATAGGTGCACTTATGGCATTCATATACTTGTCAAATGATATCGATTACATGAATGATATAGGTGATACACTTGTAAAAAAAATAAAGGATAATTATAATTTATCTTTTATTGCCGATATAGAATCTCTCATACAAAAGAATATACCTGATAATATTTGTGAATTAGTAAACGATAAATTATTCATATCATACTACAACGCGCAAAAAGTAAAAAAAATAGTAAAGTCGACATACAAATCGAAAGAAGAGATTTTCAAAACAATCACCAAATCTTGCTATTTGCCCTTTGTAATAAATGGTGGTCTTCTATATGAAGACAAATATGTAGATGGTTTCACCCCCTTTATCTTCAAGAAGGAGTCCAACGTAAAAATACTGCATATAGAATTACTAAGTAGTGACAAATTTATAGACGCATTTAGTATAAAAAATGAAAACTCATTTACACATCGTTCTTTATCAGGCATTTTAGATATACACAACTTTTTTATAAAGGGTACTAAAACTAATATGTGTAGTTACTTGGATGAATGGAATGTCAAAAACAAACTAATGTTCAAAATTAAATTATCTTTTGAAATGATGTTTGTCTACACAGTATATGCTATAATATATGCAAAAAAATATATATTTCCATATATTGAAGATAGTTTGTTTTCTAAAATAACAGCTGTTATAATAAAGGATATATGGCTTGAGATGTTGCGTCATTATTGTATATAATGGGGACGGGACCTGGGTTTCCTGAGTGTGCGCGTGTATGTGTCCTATATATAGGACCATTATATTCTATGGTTTATTCTTTCTGGTTCTCTTATTCTTACCATATATTAGTTTAAATAATTTGTTTTGTCTACTTTTTTCAGCGTTGGATGCTTTTTTCTTAGCACGCTTATTTTTCTTGGTCTTTGGTTTTGTTAGTTTATTCTGTTTTGTCTGTTTGTTTTGTTTTGACGAAGAATTATTTGATTTTCTTGATGTAGACTTTTTATAAGAACCATTACTACTAGCCGATGGTTTATAATTCAAAAACCATTCTTCGAATTCAGGCGAGTTTCTATCATTCTTCAGTTTCAAATACATCTCGTTTTTGTGAGAACGAATTTCCTCGACACTTTCTTGATGACCATAGCAATTAATACTGAAACGCCGCAATAATCCTTTTTGTGCTAACCGATTTTTTTGTTGCACGTCAAACAAGAATTGCGACATACATAATATTCTATCTTTGAATTCTGAAAAGTATTGTCTGTTCGTGTATAGAAAAGCTAAATAAAAGTTCAACATAGTATCGATCGTGGCTACTCTAATCTTTTCACCTTTGATGTTTAAAACGTTGTAACTGTGACATGCGATCGGCTTGTAAATAAAGGCGATGGTGTCGTTGTTCACACGGACTTCATAATGTACAGGCACAATTTCGCCTACTGGTTCCCTTTTTTTTATTGATACATTTGTGATATCAACATCTGCTAATCTTTCTTTTATAATTTGCGCAGTTACATCTGGTTCTTTGGATAAGACATCAAAATCCGCTATTTTCTTTAATTTATGACCTATTTTTTTGGGCATATATTTTGAGTACAAAGAAATTGCATAACCACCAAAGAAAATGGCTCCTTGGTTAATAAATACATCTTTGACGGTGTTGTATATAATTTCTTCGTTGTTTTCATTCTCCATGTTTCTTTGGAAATCGATCTTTTCACAAGAACTGTTTTTTAATGGATAGTGTTTATTCAAAAGCATGATTCGTTTTAATACCTTTTCCCAACGACTAGTGTCACCTGCAGGTCTCGATAACTCCAGATACATCGCCATACGCAAAAAGTTCGGCGGCGCATACAATATCCCAGCAACCCTAACCGATTCTTTTTTCAAATTCATGTAAATTTCTTTGGAAAGTAATGTAATATCCGCAACAGGTATGAAGTTTACGAAAACTTTGTATGTACCGTAATGTTGGCCAGCTTTAGCTTCGACTTCTTCAAAACCATTACGATAATATATGTTCGCCAACTCTTTCGCATCATTCAACGCGTTATGTGAAAAAAAGTCGTAATCTGGTATTTCCACATCTTTATTGTAGAATTGGTCTTTAACAGGCAATATGTTGTTGATTGCAGTACCACCGTAACAGATTAGATTCTTACGTTTCAAAAAACCTTCTACAATTGATATAATTTGGGTTATTTCTGGTGAGTTTAATTTTCTACGCGCAAGTTTATCTCCAGCGTTGTCAACTGCCATTCTTAATATAGCCAATTCACAATCCTCAAAGGTACCTTGACATTTATTAAAGTTATTTTTCATACGTGTATATATATAAATATATATATAAATCTATAAATATACAAATCTATAAATATACAAATATACAAATCTATAAATATACAAATATACAAATCTATAAATTCATTCGAAATCTAATAATAGTTTACGTGCTAAATAAATATCAATATGAGGATAACTAACCAATATATCAGATAATTCCCTTCTAAAATTACTATTTATAACGTCTAGTTCTGGTTGACTCCACCACAATTGATTTCTATATTGAGAATATCTCAGGTCGAATACATAAATTACCTCTCTGCATACATCAAACGTCACACTCTTATTTTTTGTTCTTGATATTATAGTATTATTAGTATCAGTATCATTATCATTATCAGTATCATTATCTTGATAGATTGGTAAACTATCATAACTACGGGTGTATAGAAGCATAAATTGTTTTTTTCGATAATATAAATAACGTGTAATTTTTTATATTATTTTTAAAAATATGATATTTTTGATTGGTTAGTGCTTAGTTAGTGGTTAGTTAGTGCTTAGTTAGTGGTTAGTTAGTAGTGTGTCTTAGAAATTAAAACTGTAATAATCAGTAGAAACATTACGTGTACCGTAAGAATATTTAGGGTTTTGAGGGGTAGGATCCTTAACCATGATTGGTTTATATCGCAGTTTCTGTGGTCTGAGTGCGAATGCATAAGTCGCCTTGTCGAAAAACAACGCATTTTCTTCTAAATATTGGTCTACATATTGATATCTCATCGCTACCATTTGGCATCCGTATGCTCTACATAACATGGAACTAGGATTAACAGGATTACTACCACTATCGGGGAACACAATTGTCATCCTTTTTTTGTTATATTCGGTAAGTTCGTGCACATCTGGGTTTCCATAAATATCACTATATTTGTATGCTCTCATGAAAACTGAATTACTCGCTAGATTTACATATTCCATTAGGTCCTCATTCTGCAAGAAAGCAGTATTGGAACGGTCAACAATCAACAAACATTTGTTCATTAGTTTTGTAATAGGTACTTTACCCATATTGGTATTCTTGTTTTCATAACTATATTCTTTACCCAACATGATGTCATCATATGACGGAAAAATCGATGCTAAATTAGACAACATCGTTTGATTGTTACTCATTATACGTAAATGGATTAAAATAGGGTCATTAAAATTGGGAGCTGTTCCACTACTGAATGCATAATTAGCAATCGTGTCCATTACATCGGAAAAGTTGACATAGTTGAAGGTTTCTTTTACATAGTAATTATCGCTTGTACTAGTGGCAACGACAGGGTTGTTATTGATTGAATAGATTTCAAAATCCAAACATCTTACACCTTGTTTTAAGACGCTTTTTAAACTACATACATCGACGTAATTGTTCTTATAACTTCCACCTGAACATGCGTTATATGCCGTTTTAATGTAATAATCATATAAATTTCCCGAACAATCTGGGTCTGATGGGTCTATCGACCTAATATTTCCATCCACCGTTCCATATAGGGTATCCATGTAGTTACACTCTGCTTTACGTAATGTTCTCAAATAAATTAGATAACTAACTATGCAAATTAATACAGTAAAAACTGCTATTATAAGAATATATGATACGTGTTTCTCATTCATATCTTTAATCATCGAAAAAGATAAAGCTTCATTTTTTGTTAAATCCATCGTTATATTAATATAGGATTTTTATATTATTATTATCAAATCTATTAAATAATTATTATTATTATAATTTAATAGTATATTATGCCAGGTGGATTGCTTAATCTAGTAAGTGCAGGTCAACAAAATGTAATATTAAATGGTAACCCTAGTAAAACTTTTTGGAAAACTACATATGCAAAATATACCAATTTTGGTAAACAAAATTTCAGAATAGATCTCGAAGGAAGCCCCATGTTAAATTTAACCTCTGAAACTCTTTATACATTCAAAATTAAACGATATGCTGATTTGCTAATGGATTGTTATTTGTCTTTTGAATTGCCCAACATATGGAGCCCAATTTTACCTCCTAGAAAAATTGTGAACCCAGACGGGAGCGAGGGTTACACCGATTGGGCGCCTTATGAATTCAAATGGATAGAAAATTTAGGTGCACAGTTAATTAGCAAAGTAGTAGTGAACTGTGGGAATCAGAAGTTGCAAGAATTCACAGGCGATTATCTATTGTCCGCGGTTCATCGCGATTTTAGTACAACCAAGCTTGATTTATTCAATCGAATGATAGGCCATGTTCCAGAACTAAATGACCCTGCTAATGCGGGTCCATATGTAAACACATACCCAAATGCATATTTTACTGACAATCCTGCTGGAGCTCAACCATCTATCGGCTCGCGAAGAGTTCTTGTTCCGCTGAATTGTTGGTTCAACCTAAAAAGTCAAATGGCATTTCCTTTAGTGTCGTTGCAGTATAATGAGTTGACTATTCAAATAACAATACGTCCGATAAGCGAACTATTCAGAATACGAGATGTTCTTGATTATAATAACAATTACCCTTATGTTGCACCTAATTTCAACCGAACATACGATCAAATGCATAGATTTTTACAAACACCTCCTGATGTGGAGTTAGGGATAAGTTCTTATATAGATACACGAAGTGTATGGTTCCCTGATGTTAACTTGAATTGCACTTATTGTTTTTTGTCAAACGACGAATCTAAACTATTCGCGAAAAATGAGCAAAAATATTTATTCAAACAAGTACACGCAAAACGATTTTATAATGTAACAGGTAGTAACAAAGTACAGTTAGATTCTATTGGTATGGTGTCAAGCTGGATGTTTTTTTTTAGACGAAGTGACGCGAATTTGAGAAATGAGTGGTCAAATTATACGAATTGGCCTTATGACTACCCTCCATCACCTGCTGTACCTGCTAGTAGTACTGGGGCTTATCAAAACCCAAATCAATTATCACCGTACAAGAATATTGGACCTGGAACAAATCCAGATGGTACCTTAAGTGGGCTTGCTATATCGGGTGTGTACAATCCGCAAAACTTGAAAAGTATCTTAATTGGTTTAGGTATATTGGTTGATGGCGAGTATCGAGAAAATATATTACCTGCTTACGTTTATAACTATGTGGAGAAATATGTGCGAACAGCTGGCAAGGCACCAGATGGACTTTACTGTTACAACTTTACTCTTGATACGTCGCCATTTAATCTGCAACCCGCAGGTGCCATGAATATGAGCCGTTTTACGAATGTAGAGTTTGAGTTTACAACCATATCACCGCCTTTTGACCCTTATGCACAGGTTCTTACTGTTTGTGATGAAAACTCAGGGGAAGTTATTGGTATAAACAAACCTACCTGGAGAATCTATGATTATAACTTTGACTTGTATGTCTTTGAAGAAAGGATAAACATGGTCACATTTGTTGGTGGTAATGCAGGTCTAGTATATGCCACTTAACCAGAATATAGATAGATAGTTTCAAAATTATATTATTATTGAATGTAATTATGAGTAATTATGACAAGTATGCATTTGACGCTAATGGGCCATCATCTGTATAATCACCCAGTATACTGTAACGAACAGGATAATTGGGCGTGAATTTTAAATTACCCTTTTTACTGTTTTTATTATATTTGGAGTCATGCATCTCTCTGTCTTGATTGGATTGAGATGACCATGTATCACTACCAAAATTTGCCTGGGCAACCTTGCCAAACTTATTATTATTAATGATTGCAGACGTTGTACCAATATCACTTGTTAATTCTGAATATCTAGGTGCTTGACTGAATGTCAATTTCCCCGATTCATTATTTCCAGGCACTTCCTTGGTTTGTTTATTTTTACGGGGTGGTTCGTCTGGGTCGCATCCTGGACAATCAATATCGGAGGTGCACTGGTGACCTGTAATATAACAGCGCGAATTACCGCACATATTTTTACAGGTATAAACAGAATTGATAGGTAAGTCAACACGATGTGTATACTCTGGGTTATGTGTGTCGTAACCTTCTTTGTTATATTCTTTATTTACTACATAAATAACATAATATACAACTATTAGTAATAAAAAAACAGAGATAATTAGGCGAATATTTATATTCTTTTTACACGCATTAATAATTGAATTGACTTGTTTTACTCTCATATATTTATTTTATATTATATTATAGTCGTAATCATATTATTATATTTAATAATAAAGTAAATTATATTTTATTATTTTATTAATTTATTATAAGTGATATGTCTAAATATGATGAGGAAAGAAAAAAAATTACAAAATATCTAACTGAGGTTATAGGTAAGATTATATTAATAATATTATACTTTATTGCGTCAACAGCTGTTCTTTATGGTTGTAAGGCGTCAGTATCAGGGACAATTCCTACAAATGGTGAGTACTACCCATTCACAGATGATAAAAAAGGTCCAGAACCAGTTGATGGTGAAAAGGTTAGTAATATATTTACTACAATTTTCTTAGACCCTAATCGTTCCGAAAAAATTAGTTTTACAGATTCAGAAACTAGAGAACAAAATAAAGGTGGTTGGTTGATTGATTTAGTAAAAAGTTTTGCTGGAAAGAAAGAGGATATGACATGCTTAAAAAAATACGTATGGAATGTTTTAGCCCCTTTAGTTTCTTTTGATTATAAGATGCTAGTAGGGGTATTAAAATACATGCATGATAATTTGTGGGAATGGTTGATTGTGGCAGGTGGTCCAATATTTATGATGTTTGTATTATTTGGATTAGTTATTTTGAATTTTGGGTATTTTTCGTTTTTATGGTTTGCGAATATGGTTTTATTTTTTGAATATAATGATTGTCAAGAGTGTACGATGCCACCCCCCGAAGAAGCCGCAGCAGTAGTGGCAAAATCTCTAGTCTCTGCGACACCTGCAGGACAGGTACTTAAGGTGGCATCTACAGTACCTGTTGTACCTCCTGTTGTACCTCCTGTTGTACCTCCTGTTGTACCTACTGGGTTACCTCCTGTTGTACCTCCTGTTGTACCTCCTGTTGTACCTACTGGGTTACCTCCTGGGTTACCTAAGTTGACGGGCGGAGATAACAAAGATACAACTCCAGATACAGATAAGGTAATGTGTCGTGTACCTACCGAAATCGGCGAGACGGTTATCACTGGTCTATATATAACATTCAAAGTAATATTTTTCGTGATAATATTCTTCATGGGATTCTTCACAGGGGTAACTTGGTTTCTACAGATCTTTATAATTGTCTCTATATTCCTGAGTATTGTTACATTCGTCTCTAAAATAGAAGTTGATGATAATGGTAAGGGAGGGAAAGATAGTTCTTTCAAGGGCGTTATGTGGAAATTATTCAGATTTTACAAAGTTATTATTACGTTTGTGATTGTTTATATGATGATTAAACTTGCGAAGAAAGACCTAAGTGGTCCAGCTGCATATGGTGCATTTGCAGCAGCTGGATTGATTGCATTATTTAGTTTTTGTACTCTTTTTATACGAAGAGATATACCAAGTATGACACCAATCATAGAAAAACCAGTTAAAATAAAAATACGTCCGAGTGATGTCATTAAATCATCAGAACAAAAAGGGGGTAGTAATATGAAATGTGGCACAATTTATCGTACAAAAGATGTTAACCAATTAATCAAGAATATCAAGAAGGTGTCTAAACAGTTGTTGTACGTCATCTAATTAATAAGATTTATCATCTTTTTTTACAATAATTAGTTAAAAATATTTAAAAAGATAAATTATTTATATTATATATTCTATGGCAACTACCAACATCATAAAGGCATTCAATAATCATTTTACAGAATTTGTCGAAGACATTACTCGTGTTTTTCCTGATAATGTGGACGTATTATCTGCAAAAAATGCTCTAACAAAAATAAGAAAGGTAAACCCAAAAATACTTCCTGAAATATGGAAAACAATAATTGTAGGAAAATATATATCAAAAATTGAAAATGGGGACCTTGATTACTTTATCAACAAGGATTATAGTGATGATCTAGCAATAAATCCTAATAATAAAGTTATTATTGAAGCCATCGATAGAATGAGGTCCTCACTAAAAGACATGAATCCAGATGATAAGGCAAAATCTATGAAATATATTCAGAATTTATCAAAATTATCATTAATGTGTTGATTATTAATTATTGATTGTTAATAAATATATATTATAATTAGTTCAATTTAAACATATTAATTATAATAATGTTATAATTACCGATGTCAAATGACACACAAGTTCCTCAAGAATTTGCCCGAGTATTGAAAGATTTTGTCCGTGACCTAAATAATACATTTCCCGAGTACACACCATTAATTAGTAAGTGGTGGAAGTTCGAAAGTGAGTATACATACATCGAAAATGAAGAAGAGCGCAAGGAGGCACTCGAACAAGGTATTACTACTAGTACAAAAATTGCATTTGACTTTTGCAAGAAACGGCTAACTCATAGATTTATTGATATTTTATATCAGAACGAGGAAATATTCAAACCTGATTCTACGATTGATACTGAGTTTTTACCACATATTCATTTCAAAACATTATGGAGTTTTGACATTAGTGATAAAACACGTGAAACTATGTGGAAATACTTGCAGTTGATTGTTTTTTCAATAATAGGTACATTAGAAAATAAGGAGGCATTCGGTGACACTACCAAATTGTTTGACCTGATTAACCAAGATGAATTTAAAACCAAGCTGGAAGATACCTTAATTAAAATGCAAGAAATATTTGATTCTTCTAATAATGCAACCGCAGACACAGACACAGACACAGACGGTGAGAATAAGAGTGCTAATAACAATACGTTTAATATGGAAGACATACCTAACGCACAGGACATTCATGAACATATAACGGGAATGCTAGACGGAAAATTGGGAAACTTGGCGAAAGAGATTGCTGAGGAAACCGCGCAAAACATTAATTTGGACATGGAAAACGCGGGTGATATGAAAGACGTTGTGAACATTCTGATTAAAAACCCAAGTAAGTTGATGGGGTTGGTTCAGAGTGTGGGAAGTAAGTTGGATAACAAGATGAAATCAGGAGAGATTAAAGAAAGTGAATTAATAAGCGAAGCTACGCAAATTATGAATAAGATGAAGAACATGCAAGGAATGTCAGAGGTTCAATCTATGTTAAGCAAAATGGGTATGCCTGATATGGGTGGTTTAGGTGCGATGGGTGGTTTAGGTGCGATGGGTGGTTTAGGGGGTAATGCAAAGCTTAACACAGGAGCTATGGAAGCACAACTAGAACGAAAAATGAAATTAGCCAAACAGAAGGAAAGAATGAAGAGTAAACTAGAAGCAAATAAAAAAGCTAAAGCAGATGAAATTGCAAGGCAAATAAGGGAAATGCAATCAATAACAGTTGAACAACAAGAACAAAGCAAAAAAGATATATTAGATATATTTAGTAATACCAACCAAGAGGGTTGCGAGTCATCTTCAGCATCAGAGAACAAGCAGAATACGCAGAATAACCCTAATAAACAGAATAAACAGAATAAACAGAATAAAAAGAAGAAGGGCGCAAAAAAGTAAATAAACTAATTAAATTAAATCTATATAAAATTTAATTTAAAAATATGGTATATTAAGTGATAATGTTAAGTGATAATGTTAAGTATTATGCGAGTTACTTATTATTCAAATTGTTTGAAATATTTTTGTTTTTATTTCCTGCTTTTCCACCAACACTTGCTTTAAGAATACTGGTTCTTACAATTTATGTAATCTCGCATATTTTAGGAGTTCAAACAGAATATAAAAAATACAAAGAAGTTACTTTGAACAGCTTAAGATTACAAATGCATGAATCAATAAAAGAATATATACAAGAACCAACCAACGATAGTAAAGGAATCACAATAGAAAAAAAAAGATATTTGAAAACGAATAACAGTTTTTAAAAAACTGGTTATATATATATAAATGATTTCATTTTGGTCAAATGATCCTTACATATTATTTAATAAAGATTATATATTTGATATATGGCCACAGGCTAAAATGACACAAGAAGAGCGATTTAACGCAGTTACACGATTTATTATTTTAATCACAGTTCTAGGATATATTTTAACATCTTCAGTAAGATTATTAGTCGTAGGAGTTATTACAATATTTGTCATATACCTTTTTTTCAATTACAATACATCAAAATGCAAAAAAAAAGAGGGGTTCTCAAAGGGTGGGCAAATAAATGTGATTGCCTCGAATCAAGACGGTAAAACAGGAAATTCAAATGGGAATACATCTACGAATGGTGTAGAATTAAATCAGGTGCTACAAAATAATTTTAAGCCAGGTAACCAGAAAAATCCATTTAGTAATGTATTGCTAACCCAAATTAACGATGAACCAAAAAGATTAGCAGCACCACCTGCCTTCAACCCTGATGTAGATACTAATATTACAAAGGATGTTAAGAAATCAGTACAATTCATGAACCCTGATATAGAAAACACGAATAAACAATTATTCGGAAGTTTATGGGAGAATTTTAGATTAGACAACTCTAATCGTGTCTTTTATACTACTGCTAACACGCGTGTTGCTAATGACCAGGGTGCCTACGGAAAATTCTTGTATGGTAATATGCCATCTGCAAAGGGAAGTAGCATAGAAGACAACATTCAAAGAGAGAAGAATAACTATCGTTATACATTTTATTAATTTTGATTTCTATATAAGAGGTAATATACTAATACATCAATTTATATAACAATTTATATAACAATTTATAAACTATTTAGTAAAATAAATTATTATATATTATATATAATAATGTCTCAAAATACATCTAGCTATACCTTTGATAAAATGTCACGCATAGGTTTAGATAACTGTAGCATATCTCAAGAAGAGCTACAGAACGTAAATTCTTGCAATTATTCCCTACAAAATTACTTTTCTAATGATTCTACTATGAAAAAACCTATTAACTTTGCCACATCACAACCAGGTGTTATGTATAACGGTGGTCATAATAGTGCCAGCGGCGGGTCTAATATTAACGAGTCATCCTACCTACAGATTGGAACTGTTCAAACAAACCCCAAATGCAGAATTGACTTATTTCAAAGACCATTCGCCACAGTACCATATTTAGGAAGAGGTGCTGTTAATCCTGTGATTGAATCACAAATTCAACAAGGCGAAGCCATAACCAACAAAAAAAGTATTACCAATACAACAGAGCAGAGTTATATTAAATATCATCATACACCTTTATTACCAGCTGTAAAAGATAAGGTAACTAATCCTGCAAATAGTGTTGAGGGTGTTGCACATGAAGGATGGGTTCGTGGAGGTGTACCATCCCGTGAATTAACTAGAGATAGTGATTACTTCGACAAACACACCACCAAACAATACGTGTAATTAATTTGAATCAATTACAATTTAAATACATATTTATGAATAAATAGATAGTATAAATATGTATAATAGTAATTATAAGTGTTGGTATGATAATGAAGATATAATGTTTTCACGTGATGAGCTACAAAAATTATCACAAGAGGACAAACACGATATTAAAGACGTGATATATAAAGAAGACTTTTTGAATATATTTGGATTGAATATATTCGATGAAAAAGCTATTAACGAAGAAATGGAACTTTTATACGAAAGGGTTAAAGGCATAGAATCTCTACATCCATTATTGGATACTTTAGCAAACAGAATGTTATCAGATGATAGATTCGATGGGTTTTATGTACTGTTTTCATATGATTATTTGTATTTATTTCACCAATTTTTGTGCGACATTATCAATAGTAATAATATAAATACTGGAATAATTAAGCAATTAACTGAAATGGTCAAAAATTAATATTTTTTATTATATATAGAATGGCTTCTACTAGAAATATTAATACATCTGGCGATTACTGCTTACAACAAAGGCAATATCAACAAAATTCCAATTATACTTTGTATCCTAACTCACAGTACGGAGCAGCATATGATACCAGATTAGCTGGTAATGGGTTAAATCCAGGACAGATACCTGATAACAAATTATCTAAAAATTCCACAGATATCGAATCCTTTTTGCTTGGAATCAATTCTACTAATTTGGTAAACCCTGCCGCGCCTGTGAAACCCAAGTTGAATGAATTACCTACTTTTAATTTGTATAAAAAAGAGCCAGTTGTTATGCCTTATCCTCTTAAAATTGAAAAAAACCAACGACCTTTTCCTACACCGAATTAATTACACCGACTAAAAAGAAAAATGAGACAAATACCAAACAATATAAACAACTTTTATTATAAACTATTATGGAATCTGGACAAGTATTATTGTCTGGAATGATGAGCGGACTTATACAAACAATAGTCGGGTTTCCATTAGACACACTTACTGTTTGGAAGCAGAACAATCGTAAATCAGATATTACGTTCGCAAATCTATACAAAGGGATAAAATACCCACTAATACAAAACCCAATACTTTGTGGTAGTGGATTTTTTTTTAGTGACTACTTTTCAAGGATTACCAATAATTATTTGGTATCATCCTTTTATACAGGGATTATTAATAGCACAATACTGACACCATTCGACTATTATAAGATTAATCGACAGCAAAACTTACCTACTAATGTATTACAATCATTCAATAAAGTTCATATAGTATCTATGCGAGAAATACCTGCTAATATGCTTTATTTTAATACGTACAAAACACTTAGAGGGTATGATATACCAATAGAAATTTCGGGTGGATGTGCTGGTGTAACATCATGGGTTTTTACATATCCTATAGACACGATAAAAACAAGAATACAGTCGAACCATACACTATCAATAAGAGACGCTTATCGAAAAGGCGCGTTATTTTCAGGATTATTATATTGTAATATCAGGGCATTTATAGTCAACGCAATAGGGTTCAAAGTTTTCGAGACATTAAAAAATTATTAAATCATTAAAGTAATATATATATAATTTAATGATTATATTTAACGATTATGATTATATTTAATGATTATGATTATATTTAATGATTATGATTTAGTTATAGTGTAATAATTATATATTTATACGATTGATTGTTATGAAAATAATATTCCTAATATTCGGGTACATGTTTTTTGAATATACATCCTGTACTTGTAATGTCTTTTATTGTTTTTACAACTTCACTTGAGTCCTGGTTTGAACAATCTGTCATCCAGATTTTTACAACGCAAAAATTTTTTTTAGGGGAAATTGTTATACCCGTTACACAATTCACGAATTCTTCTTTACTACTAATCATGTCTCCAACTACTGAGTAAGTGAGCTCTTTCCATGATTGATTCACATTACGGTTAGACACTTTGTACGAAAAACAACCACCATTTCTATTTCTGGGGTCTTCCCATGATGGTTTTATACCTTTTCGCATCATAAATAGCATACAATTATCTATTAGCGAATCTGGCAAATACTCTACAATCGCAATAGTATACTCTAATGTATCAAATTCGGCTATATTAATATAACTATTCGGACTCCAATCTATGTTGTGTGGTAGGTGTGCCCACAGCACCCAGGTATCTGACAACATGTGTTTTTCGGTGTTATTACATTTATCACTCTGCATGTCCATCACTGATACCATTATACTATTTATTAGTACTTTTGTTTATATTATTTTGTTATATTATTTCATAACCATCATCCAGTATTTTGACTGCTTTATCTGATGGGACTTTAACCGTATTTACATCTGCATCTATTATATTTATATTATAATTATCTAAACTATCTAAATCATCAATATTCAAATCACTATGCGTTTTCAATAAATACTTTACTACATCTTTATTTATTATATTGTTTGTCATGTAGTAGTTGTATTCTGAAGTAACAAGAGGCATATCTATCATTTTATCATTTACCTCAATCTCAAATAGGATGAACTTATATTCGGATAAATTTAATTCTAAATCTTTTTCGTTTTCATATGACTCTAACAACTTTTTATATGTAGGTTTACTATCATCATCTTTGTCTTTATAAGAAAATAGTATGACATCGTACGCTTCAGAAACTACGTCTAACTTTTTATTACCTTTTAAATCGGTATCGCTTAGCGTATTTACTATATTTCCATCTTTGATAAACTGTAGCGTGACTGGATTACTTGATTCATCGTTTCCTTTGAATTTTCTTTTTATATTTTTAAAACTATCAATAAAATATCTGCTGTATTTGTTGCTTATAATTTTGTTTTTTAATTTATTCATCTGTATTTGTCCATAGCTTAAAGTATATATTCCAGAATATGACAGTTTCATTAATTGTGCCTTTAATGATTCTTTGTCGTATTTTAATATTTGTATTCTCTGTAAAAAAAACAGAGTAAATATTACCAGGATAGGGCGATACACAAAAGATGGGGTCAGTTGCATGTTAGACATTAACAAGTAGTTATATTTAAATTATATTTTATTTATATTTCTATTTATTGAATTTGGGTTTACCGTTTATAAATTTACCTACTTCATCTCCAATTTCGTCATCATTTACTTCATATATTATTCCATTATTTTCATCGTTTGTACAATATGTTTTGTTGTTTATTTCGATTTCGAATAATTCTTCTTCATCTTCCTCTTCCTCTTGTTCCTCCTCTTCCTCTTGTTCTTCGGTTTCAGTTTCAACTTCCTCTTCCTCTTGTTCTTCGGTTTCAGTTTCAACTTCCTCTTCTTCTTCAGCTTCTTCCTCTTCTTCAGCTTCTTCCTCTTCTTCCTCTTCTGGTTCCTCTGGTTCCTCCTCTTCTTCCTCTTCTGGTTCCTCTTCCTCTTCCTCTTCCTCTTCCTCTTCAGCTTCGGCTTCATGTTCTTCTGCTTCTTCTTCATCTTCCTCTTTACCTTCTTCTTCCTCTTCTTCCTCTTCTGGTTCCTCTTGTTCCTCTTCTGGTTCCTCTTGTTCCTCTTCTGGTTCCTCTTGTTCCTCTTGTGTCGGTGCAGTTACATCATCCTCAACACCACCTTCTTGGTTATCTTTTACGCTATTACATGATACAACGCCATTCGTAAATGTATACTCACTATTGCATGCCAATCTACCATCATACTGAATAGTTTTGATTTCTTCTTCTGTACTACTATGTTTTTCATTAATTTCAAGTTTGATATTTTCGTCTGTTGTAGTACTATTACTATCATTTATACTACTAACATCATCATCATCACATTTATCATTTTCTGTAGTTTTAATATACTTTTTTAGGTTATCGATTTCTATTTGCATGTTCACTATTTTGTACAACATAAATGATGATTCACAATTACTATTACTAGCTAAACTAGCTAATTGTTCTGTAGCGTCACAACCCTTGTTTTCCATATTACGATTGTTGTTATAATTCAAGTAATCTGCAAAAGAAGGCAAACTTGTAATATCATTCGCTAATCTATCTAACAATACATATTTTTTATATTTTTCTTCATGTTGCTTTCTAACCTCTTCAGTTATAATTTCATTTATTTTAGGCAAAGCATTATCTATATTGAACTCGGATGTCATTAATACTAATTTATAATATCATTATTCGTTTAATATGATTTAAAAATTAATTTATTTAGAACATATGGAAGAAGACACTATAACTATAGTAGAAAATGATAAAATCCCCGAATTAGTAGGTATGGTAATGAGACAAACTGACTATACCAAAGAGGAATCTACAGAACAACTTGAATTGTATAACTACGATGTAGAAAAAGTAATTAAAAAGTATCTAGGTATAAGTGAACCAAAACCACAAGTTAATAAAGTGAATCTGAATCAAGAAATATACAAGCAAATGAGGTTCAAGCTAGATAATGCTATGCGTGACTATAACGAACGAAAAGAAAATAATGAAACAAAATTAAAGTGATTGAGATGTGATTATGATATTTTATCTGCAAATAAATAACATAATCAATTAAGATACAATCAAAAATCATTTTTATGTTAGTCCAAATGTTTTATTCAATATATCAGCTTTGACTTCTTTTTTATGATGCTTCTTCAAGTTATAACTACTGCAAGGTATCGTTTTATTACTTATTATAAAGTCGTCAGTATCTTCATGCAACTCGGGTAACAATCTGGTTAATGGTTTATCCACTACCAAGAATAATCTGTCGTTTTTCAATAAAGACCTATACTCATGTATAGATAAGTTACCGTAAAATTTATCCAGCGTATATTCTGGGTTAGGCGCAGGTTTAATACTAGTTTTGTAGTCATATATTTTCGAATAAATGTAATTCAGCAAGTAATATCTTTCAAATTTAGAAGATTTATCTATGTCTTCTTTCATTAAGTAAGCAGTAGCACACTCAGGACTGCAAAAACATCCGTAAACATGATACGTACTTTTAATATGATACTTAGGTATAAAAATAGGTGGATTATCAAAATCATATGTGCACCAAAAACAAGCTGATTTTTTGTCGTCTATATTATTATTATGTAGATTTTTCTGCAACTCCTTGAGCTTAATATTAATTGCTTTCATAGTTTTTTCTTTATTCTTGTATTCATTTAGGTCGTCGCTGTCTACACTTGTATCATCTATTACTTGAGCAGGGTCAACTTCCTTCGTGACGTTAATAAATACACTATTATTCAACGCAGTCATTTTTTCATTTTGTTTATTGTTTACATAAGACAAATCAAGATTAGAATTATTTTGAAAGCTAAAAGAATCGATGCTGTCTTCCATGTGCGTATTCTCAGCCAAATCGTTCAAGCAACATTTAAGATGCAAAATGATATTGCTAGGTTCATCATCTACATTATTTGTTATTATTTTGTCTGGTGCCACTATTTTACCACCTTTGGGTTTACGTCCGCGTTTTTTTGGTTTGGGAGTTCCGTCTTCGTTCAGTATATTTTCATTTATTGGCGCATTTGAAAGTGCTCCTGTATCAGGGTCTACCAGATCTTTATTTTTAGGTTTTCTACCTCTTTTTTTAGGTATTTTTACACTTTCGTTATCCATCTTATGTTTAAATTACCATTATTAATTTAAATTGTTTTATAATATATTAAAAGTGTTCGGGAGCTAAGTAGCATAGTCATAGATATATCTTATTATTATCTAAGTTGCTCGTGTAAAGTAAAATGTAAATGTAAAATGCCTATTATATTTAATCAATTTCAATTTAAATGCAAATATATTAATAATATATTTATGAGTAAAATACCATGGGTTGAATATTATAGACCTACAAAACTGACTGATATAGTTTTGGAGGAAAAAAACAAAGAAATACTACATAATATCATATCGAATAATTATTTTCCGAATTTGCTGTTTTACGGACCTCCTGGAACAGGTAAAACCACTACTATTATCAATTTGATTAACTCGTATCAGAAAAAATACTACGGAAAAATATGCAAAGAACTAGTTACACATCTGAATGCGTCTGATGAGCGAGGTATTGACATTATTCGAAATCAGATAAGTGCGTTTGTAAAATCAAAGAATTTGTTTAATTATGGACTCAAGTTTGTGATTCTAGATGAGGTAGATTATATGACCAAAAATGCCCAACAAGCTTTGAAATATTTATTGCAAAATAATTCAAATAACCATAACGTAAGGTTTTGTTTAATATGTAACTATATAAGCAAGATTGACGAAGGTCTACAGAACGAATTTATAAAGCTTCGGTTTGACCAGCTCCCAAAAAATGAAATAATTGGATTTCTGAATAACATATTGATTTGTGAAAACATATCAATCAAAGAAGATGTATTAGTATCTTTGTACAATATGTTTGGTTCTGATATTCGTAGTATGATTAATTATTTGCAAGCGCATAATATTAATGACACTTTGGAACTGAAAATAATTGATGTAAATGTACTAGAAAATATTGTAACAACTGTTAAGACACAAACACCTGCAAATGCCATAAGTTTTATATTTGATATGTGTAAAAAATACAATATTGATGTCAAAAATATAATTAAGAAATTATTGAATCATATTATTCAAACAGGAGAGAATGTATCGCCTGAGTTTTTAGATTTTGTTGAGCTGTTGTTGCATTCGGATATAACAAATGACCATGTGTATACATCGTACGCGCTATTAAAATTACAACAATTTTTGTAACTACGTTTGTGTATTGTGTATTGTGTATTGTGTATTGTGTATTGTGTATTATCATTTACGTAATGGATTTGTTGTAAATGATAATAAAAGTGTTTTAACTACAAATGTGATTACCACTTTTGTGTTTGTTCAAACGAGCATATAATTTAATCATAAATTCGTCTGGTGGCGAAGATTTAGACGGGTCAAATAAATTGCACATCAACGATTCCTGATAAGTATCTGCATTATAGCTGGTAAGGTTATCCTTACTTGTGTTTTTTTTTATCTCTATATTGTCTGACTTACTGTGAACTTGATTATTTAATTGATTATTTAATTGATTATTTAATTGATTGTTTAATTGATTATTTAATTGATTATTTAATTTATAAACTTCGTACGATTCTTCGCCACACAACATACTTTTATATTCATACATTAATAAAAATAAATGAAATAAAATAAATCAGTTTAAAGAGACACATAAAATTAATGTGTACTATGGCGCATGCAGATATTGATGATGAATGGGCTAATTTTATAAATAATAATTACGATGACTTGACCACTGTTACAGATGACTACCAAGAAAACTATACCAATAATATCGAATATGGTAAAAATCAATCTAATGATTCAATTACTATTCCTAAACCTTCAGACATCTATATATCAACCAAAACCAAAATAGCATATCTAAATCACCATATTGATTTAAACTCCGTATTTTGGAATATTCCTATTATAAAATACACACAAGCCATAAATGGTGTGGTAAAAAAACAGATAAAAATTAATACAACAAGTCGTGAGGTTTATGATTTAATCCAAACAAAACTAGATGATATCAAATATTATGAACAGCATATTATATCTCATATTGACAACCCAGATGGTCGTATTACGTTTAAAGATACACGAAAAATTAGTATTGGGATATCGAAAAAAGATATACTAAGCTATCGTTCCAAGAAAAAGAGTGCATTTTATAATTGTTTTGTTCTTATAATAAGATTAAAAGTAATCAGCAAGTTTTATGAATATCATGTAAAGGTATTTAACACAGGTAAACTAGAAATACCTGGAGTACAAGATAACGACTCATTTGAACTGTTATTGGGTATTACGCTGGATACTCTAAGACTTCATGTGAAAATAGAAGATGGATTACCTCCACTTAATTATAAAGAGAATACTATTGAAACTGTGTTAATTAACTCTAATTTCAACTGTGGATTTTACATAGACAGAGAGAAACTGTATACGATACTAACTGATAAATACAAAATACAAAGCATATATGACCCTTGTTCGTATCCAGGTATTCAGTGTAAATTTTATTTCAATCATGACATCAAAGAACAAACTGGACAACAGATATCAAAAAGTAATATTGACATTTACACAAATATTACCAACGTTTCGTTTATGATATTTAGAACAGGTAGCGTTCTTATCGTTGGGAAATGTAATGAATCTGTGCTTTCGTTTATTTATGATTTTGTTAAAAATATATTGCACAACGAATATAATAATATACATCAGATGATTTATCCAAACACATCTGATGACAAATTACGAAATGTACATGCCAAAAAGAAAAAAATAAGAAAAAAAATTATAGTAAATGTATTGTAATATTGTAAAAAAGTTTGATAGTATAGAGATAATAAAAATTATTTGGTAAGTTGAAGTATTAAATTGTGTATTTTGGTTTCGTTGAAATCATTATATACATCAATATCAATACTCATTATATTTTTTTCTACTAATTGAAGTGACATACTGTTCTTTTGTAGTCGTTTGAACAAATCAATACAAGTTTGGAAAAATAAATTACCATTCAAATTGCTAGAAATATTGTGAATAATATTACCTACATATGTTAATTCATCTACAGTATAGTCATTATTATTTAACAGGTCTATTAACTTGTAAAACTGATTTATGATAATATTAAAGTCACTCTTTGTCTGTATATTAATAGAAGTAATTTTATAAAAAATGCTTTTATACAAATACACATTTTTATTTATAAATTTAATTTTACTGTCATGGTCATTAATGTATGATTCTACAGATTGTGTATCATATAATATTGGGTCATCAAGTTGTTTATCAGGTGATTGTGTATAATCGGTTGTTGTATCGTTTGATGTATTGGTTTGTTTTTTTGGTTCGGCGATTATGTCTGAGTTGGCGTCTTGTTTTTCTTCTATATTGGCGTCTGTATTGGCGTCTTGTTTTTCTTCTGTATTGGCGTCCTGTTTCGCATCCTGGTTTGGTTCTGATGTATTCATATTCATATTAGTATTATGGACATACCTATTATTTATATTGTATACTGTTTTTTTGAACACATAATTGCATGCATCACGTGACGACAACTGTAAAAATGATTTATCTTCTTGCGATACTTGCGAAATGAACTCAACGTAAAAATAAAACGATTTTTCGCTGTGATAATAAGCTAATTCTGGGTTTTTAGTATAATGTAACAAATGTAAAAAAACAGTTGTGATGGTCTCTATACCACGATTCGTCAAGTATTCTGTCAAATTAGAAGAACCTAAATTACTTTTATAATCAATCAAATACAACAAGTATTCTACAATAATAAGCAGATATTTGTGGATTATCTCATATGATGTTCCGTTAATACTAATTTTATAATTGTCCTTGTTTGATAACAAAAAATCGTTTTTTTTTATAAACATTTCTTTCATTAAATTTCTATTATATTTTTTTTTAAATATTTACCCTAAATAACTATTTAAAGATATTTAAAAGTACATTATATAAAATGACATCTGCAAATAAACCTAAATTTGCGTTACCTACCGATGTTACTTTACAACATGCCGCAAGGATTAGTGTAACAGAGGATAAACCTATTATGATGGATTACTGGACAGGTTCATTAGATGGAACTGTTTTGATTGGTGTAAAGAAGGAGGATCCCAAAGAAAAGCTTCTTGTAAAAAGTGAGGACGAATATACAAGTACCATCAAGAAATTTTACCAGTCAGGAGAAGAATACATTATTGTAACTGAAAATTCAATTTATTTAGCATCAAATAAAATTCCTACTCGCGAAATAATGTAATAACATTACTATTACTATTTTACAAAAACATAATATAATATCTGTATGTATTATATTATATAATGCCTAATAATGGAGGTCAATTTTGGTATGGAAGTACCACAAACTTTCCAGGATTTTTATACAAGAAAAATGGTAGGTCTGGCGTAAGAAAAATAACACAATTTGCACCAGGTGGTAATCTAACTTGTAATACAAGCCAAGACGTATTTAATAAATATCAACCAGGTGGTAATGGAGTAGGGGCACACAGTACTTCTGTAAGACGTGCTAAAATTAGGCTGGCTACTAATTGTAATAATGATATGAGAAGTTGCGGAGCGTTTTATAAACATTTAGGAAGGTATGCTAATTATACTAGTAATCCTAATGGGTTTTTCATACAACGCCCACCACATGCACCAGTTGTTAGAAAATTTAATCCATCAGCAACTGTTAGTATGTTTGGGGTGTTACCTCAACAATTATCTTAATATAATTTTCTCAAAGCTCTACTATACACTACTGGTCTAGGGTCATTTGGTGTGGTAAGTTTAGATGGCGGGTTATATGGCCTGTAATAGTGTTTTTTGTATTTTAGATTAGCGTCGTAATAATATACGCCTGGACGTGTATAAGTATAATTAAAATTGGCGGTTGGGGTGAATCCAGCAGGTGTAGCCGTTTGTGAGGGATTTACGTTTAGAAAAACCATATTATTGTAACTTTTCTTTACTGCATTTGGGTCCTGATTACATCGTGCCATATAAAAGTCATGGTGATTGTGTGTAACACCAACTCTAGGTGGTAACCCAGTTTTCATGTTACCTGCAAAGGTAGTATTATCTACTGCGTTAATATGCGATTGAATACATCTAACTATCTTAGGACGTCCTGCCATTATATATATAACCATGACAAAATTATTCCTTTATATGAGTAATAAATTTGGTGAAAAAAAGGATATTTTTCTATTGTAATGCTTGTTGTAATTACAATAGAAACAATTTGCTTCATAGACAATCTGTTGATATTCATGAATGCGCTTTGTAAATATTTTGGATTACAATTTAGTATCAATCAAGAACTATTCAATAATATTCTCGAGTTGTATCCTGAATTACTACTCAATAATTTGCTAAACATATTCGACGTAATAAAGCAAAAAAAAGAACAAAATATAATATCTGTGTGTATGCTTACATGTAAATATGAGTACAATTGGAAATTTTTACATTTATTTTCAAGATATTTCAACGACTTCATTCAGTTCGACCTATTTGATTTATACGTTTCGGATTACAGGCAATATATTTGTTATTCGGAAAACGTACTTTATTTAAGGACACATCAAAACTTTATGCGTGATTATGAAAATAATTGTAACTATATGATATTAGATGAGTACAAATATTATTATACTATGGATTCGATGATACTGCGTTTCGTAAATAGTAATGTTTGTACAATTCATGAACACCCTTCTGTATTCGAACAAAAAATTAAACTAGAAATGAAAAAGGAAAAATATAGTTATTGTAAAAATACACTTGATTCTCTACGTAATAATAATGACATGTCTTATAACCTTATTAGTATGCTTTCTAAATTAGACAAACCAAGTAGAAAGCGTTGGATATCATAAAACACCTGTTTACAGTACCTCAGATAGCTTTTTAATAACATCTGCTTCGAGTTTTTGTGGGAATTCTACGTTGAACTGTATAACCAGATTTCCAACATGATTATCTCTTTTTAGACCCATTTTTGATATCATCTTTTTGTATCCAGGCGTTATGATATTTCCTGTATTGTTATTTAAGGTATACGATTTACCATTCAGATGGTTCAACTCGAATGAAAAACCACATAGGGCTTGCTTGAGAGTAATATTTTTTTCAATAACAATATCTAGACCCATACGTGTGAACATAGTGTTATTCACAACCTTTACAAATATTTTAACGTCGCCAATAGCATGATTATTCAAGACATTTCCTTTTTCGCGTAAAATTATCATTTCATTATCGTCTACACCACATGGTATTTCTACATATACTGTTTCTTTTTCGAATACTTTTACACCTTGTTCAATCGTCCATCTTTCTATTTCTACTGGTTTTGTACATCCTTCTAAAATACTTTCAATATCAACCTCGACGTTTTTTATAATAGGTGTGGGTTTAGAAATGGCTTGCTCGAAAATATTGTGTTTATTACCCCCCCCTAGATTACCGTGAAACACGCGTATATGTGGTGCTCTACCATTAGCGGAAACATTTTCTCCAGGTCCCATTCCAGGTCCCATTCCAGGTCTCATTCCTGGTCCCATTCCTGGTCCCATTCCAGGTCCCATTCCAGGTCCCATTCCAGGTCCCATACTCATACCAAAAGGTGTCCCCATAAACGAGCCCAGACCTCCTCCAAACAAAGAGCCAAATAACTCGTCAATATTTATTTCTCTACCCATCCTATCACCTGACATGTTACAAAAAGGATTATTCCTAAGCATATCGTATTCTCTACGTTTTGCTTCGTCTCCTAAAGTTTCATAAGCTTCTGAGATACTTTTGAATTTTTCTTCTGCTGTCGATTTGTCAACTAAATTTTTATCAGGATGCCATTTCATAGACAATCGCCTGTAAGCTTTTTTGATATCCTGTGCGGTTGAATTACGGTCCACTCCGAGAATTTCATAGTAATCTTTATTCATAATATATTTGCAAAGATATACTTAAACAATATTTAACTAATAAATATTATATGACACAGGTAGAAAATACTATGTTAATTTATGATAAATATTACCCAAAATATTTTAACGATTATCAAGAAACTGAAGTGTTGGACACTATAAAATCATTTATACAGATTGAACACTTAAACCTATTACTAAAAGGCGGTGTTTCGACTGGCAAAAGTTGTCTTTTAAAAACCATCATAAAAGAGTATTATAAAGATATTGAACCTGCAGTTTATAAAAAAAACATTATGTTTATCAATACCATTAAAGAACAAGGTATAAATTACTATAGAAACGAAGTAAAAACATTTTGTCAAACATGTAGCATGATTAAAAATAAGAA
>Ga0233434_1000210_pt1 | contig 74224 bp, 64 predicted proteins | sample SI_122_August201_4_FD_182738 | JGI IMG/M metagenome (GOLD analysis project Ga0233434, IMG submission 182738) | Seawater microbial communities from Saanich Inlet, British Columbia, Canada - SI_122_August2016_120_MG | ecosystem: Environmental > Aquatic > Marine > Inlet | place: Canada: British...
GAGAAACGTTGCGTCGTATCTATGCTTCATGTGGCACCTATTTGTGCGCAAGCTGGTATGAAGGATTAGGAATGCCATCCATGGAAGCCATGGCCTGTGGTGCAGCGCTGGTGACGACCGATACAGGAGGAAGCTGGGATTATGCTGTGGATGGAAAAACAGCTTTGGTTTCACCGCCTAAGCAACCGGAGCAGTTGGCCGATAACCTTGCTCGCGTATTAAATGATGAAGCGTTAAGAAATAAGCTGGCTGAAAATGGGTGCCAAAAAATCAGAGAGTTTTCCTGGGAGGCTAATAGCTTGAGACTCGAAAAGCTCTTTAAAGAATCTTTGGCTGAAGCAGAATGAATGTTGAAATGCTGGTATCTCTTTACTGACTCAGTGTTGAAAGATTCTGACTGTCCCACATAGGATGGGTTCCTCCCTTCCAAATTTCTAGAACCCTCGATGAAAAAAGTTTCCGCAATTGTTGTGAACTGGAATGGCAAGGACGTTCTGTCCGGGTGCCTTCAATCCCTGTTAAAACAGAATTATAAAAATCTGGAAATTTGGGTCAGCGATAATGGCTCGGAGGATGGCTCGCAAGCGATGGTGAGAGAGTTTTATCCCGCCGTGCGCTTGCTGGAAAATGGAGAGAACCTGGGCTTTGGTTCAGCCGTTAACCGGGCATTGGAAAAGGCCGAAGGAAATTATTTTCTGTTTTTGAATAATGATCTGGAACTGGCTCCTGATTGTGTTGGACAGCTTGTGGATTTGCTGGAATCTGACCAGCGCATTGGGGCGGCGATTCCAAAAATTCTTTATCACCCGGATGATCGGGGGTCCTCCCTGAACAACTCGGCGAAGATCAACTCGTTCGGGGTTTTAGTAAATTATACGGGAATAGCTTGCCCGAATCTTGTAGATCAGCAGGATAAAGATGATTTGCCTTTAACTGAGACCGCGTGTGGCGGAATATTCATGCTCCGCCGGGAAGTGTATGAGCAGGTAGGCGGATTCGATGAGGATTTATTTCTTTACCATGAGGATCACGATCTGTCCTGGAGAATCAGGCTGGGTGGGTGGAAGTTGATGGTGACACCCAAGTCGGTTTGCTATCACCACTATAATTTTAATAAAGGTGTACATAAGTTTTATCGGTCTGAAAAAAACCGGCTCCACATTCTTTTCAAAAATATGGAGCGCAAAACCCTGATCCTGATTTTCCCTGCTCTGGTTGTTATAGAGCTGGCCCAGATTGTTCATGCCCTGATACATGGCTGGTTGGGACTCAAGATAAAAAGTTATTTTGAGATTCTGGGACAATTTATGTGCATCGCCAAAAAACGCAGGCAAATACGATCTTTCCGGAAAGTGAGCGATAAAGAGATTGCCCGTTTATACCGGGGGACTATTGCCGTGAGTGGAATGAAAAATCCGTTGATGGACAATGTATTGAGTCCGTTACTCAGTATTTACTGGAAACTTATTCGTGCATGGATTTAGGGTTTTGAACAAATAGTTTTTCGATTTGCTCTCTTCTAAACATAAAGAGTTTTTCCAGGTCTTTTTTAACATAGGCATGCGCGAAAACATCACCTGGAACCCATCCGGGGAGTTTATAAACTATGTTATCGCGAATAACTGTCCCGCCCCTGGCTTCGTAAAATTCATGAGTATGATGCCAAAAAGCATAGGGCCCTCGGGTTTGCAAATCTGAAAACCGTTTGCCGGGAACCCAATCATTAATTTTGGACTGCCAGCATATAGGAACGCCGTGCAGTTTTAACTGGTAATCCAGAACGGTTCCCTCTCGAATCTTTGGGTGAGAGATTTTCACGATTTTAAAATGAAGGAAATCAGGAGTGAGAGTTTCTAAATTATTGGGATTAGAAAAAAACTCAAAGACCTGGTCAATAGGTTGCGGCACCCATTGCTCGGTGATAAATTTGTGTCCGATCTGATCACAAATAACTTTTAATGCGTTTTTTAGTTTTGGGTACACAAATCTGTAACCCAACTCAATAGCTTTTTGGGCTGAAATATTCTGACTGGCCAATAGCAGGTGGGACATTTCTCCGAAAAGAAGTTTCAGTGCAAAAGCCGGAACAGGAAAAACAGCGGGACGTTTTAAAGTTTTCGCAAGAACATCAGTAAACTCTCTGTTGGTTACCGGGTATGGGCTGACCGCGTTTAACGGTCCCTGATAATCGGGGTTTTCCAAAGCTGTAAGGATGAGCCCGGCTACATCGCGGACATGAATCCAGCTCATGCATTGGTTTCCTCCTCCCAAAGGGCCTCCGAGTCCTATCCGAAACGGAGGGAGCATTTTGGCGGTAACGCCCCCGTCATCACCGAGAATAATTCCTAGACGCAAAGCCAGAGTTCGGGCGCCCAAAGCATCTGCTTTAAAAGTTTCAGTTTCCCAATCCTTACAGACTTTAGCCAGAAAACCATTGTCTGGTGGGGAAGTCTCCTGGAGGGCCGGGTGGCTGGAGGTTTTGTAGTAGCCGATAGCGGATGCAGAAATCCATACCTTTGGAGGAAGTTTGGACCTGATGAACAGGTTGAGTAAATTGCGGGTAGACAGGACTCTGGAATCATAGATTTCCTGCTTGCGTTTATGGGTCCAACGGCCATCCGCGATCCCTTCACCACATAAATGAATAACCGCGTCAATATTTTCAGGAAATCCCGGAGGGCTGATATTGGAAAGAGGGTCCCAACGGATTATCTGGCACGCAATGGGCAATCGCACGCCTGCAGTTTTCGGATTTCGGGTCAAGGCAAAAACTTCGTGCCCGTTGCTTTTGAGCAGGGGAAGCAGGGTTTTTCCAACCATCCCTGTGGCTCCTGTTACCAGTATTTTCATAGGACTTTTTTGCGGAGGACCTCTGCCCGCTAGGCGTTTACAGCTCTTATTAAACGAAAATTTATTGACAACGTCTGAAAATTTTGCGACCGTTATTCTTTTCCAGTAACTCTACAAGAGGATCATTCATGGCTTACGAAAACAGTCCTATTTTTTCAGATGAAACCCCGGGAGAAAAGTTTTTCTGCACTTGCGGGGAATCTGCGGAGAAACCTTATTGCGATGGTTCGCATAGCTCAAAAAATACTGGCAAGGCCCCCAAGCAATTCACCATAGAGGAAGCCCGTCGGTATGTGATTTGTGACTGTGGGCGTACGGGGAACTCTCCTTTTTGCGATGGTACGCATTCCAAAACCTAGTGAATAAGCAGCTAGTTGCATTAAAAGTTATACCTTGAAACCATAAGTGAAAAATTTATTTGTCACTTATGGTATTCCCTCCTCTCCAGCGGTTTCTATATAACCTGTTGCTATTTATGCGGTTATAGTTCTTTTCCTAATTCGGAAGATTTTGGCAAGGGCTTTGCAATTCAAGAGGTCAGCACAAACATTGACCTTTTGGAGGAAGAGCCATGTTTTACGATGTGAAGATTTTAGATCCGCAAGGAAAAATTAAAAAGACCGTTTCGGGGCAAGAACTCGGGAAAAGGCATTGGAATGCATTTTTTACCGCAGAAGCGAACAAAACCCTGAACTCAAGCGGTCAGCAACGGGTTCCCACTTGGGTGAAGAAAAGGTTGGATATGGAATATGCCCAAATTCAGGGTAGGTCAATTCCGGCGTAGAGAATTTTTTAGGGTCCGAGAGCGGGAGACTCATTTGCCTTGAGTAGAAATGATTTCCTGATAAGTTCTCAACATTTCGCGGGTATTTTTTTCCGGGGAAAATTTTTCTGCCAGAGTTCGTGCGTTTTGGCTCATGGATTGGCGCAAGACAGGATCAAACAGAATGTTGATATTATCGGCAATCTCTTTTGGCGATTCAGGGTTTTCTACAATCAAGCCATTTAACTTATGCTGGATGATATCTGCCGCGCCGCAATGACGGGTGGTGATGACCGGGAGCCCTGTCGCTAAAGCTTCCAGGTTGGCATTTCCAAACGGTTCATAAATTGAAGGCAGGGCAAAAATGTCTGCCGCAGAATAATAATTTTCAATTTCCGGAACCGGATCCTTATGGATAATTCGGCTCCTCAGGTTTTCGGGAGCGAACTGCAAGTACTGCTTCCATTTTCCTTTTCCCATTATTACAAGCCGCCAATCTTCTGATCGCAAATATTGAGTTGCCTCAAGTAGGTATTTCAGCCCTTTCCTTTCAAAACCAGATCCCACAAATAGAATAAGAACAGCATTTTCTGCAACTCCCAGTTCCTTTCTGATGCTTTGCCTGTTTTCATTCTCAGGATGAAAACGTTTCAGGTCGACACCGTTATAGACCACTGAAATATTTTCCCGAGGGCAGTGATAATGTTTGAGGATGTCGTTCTTTACCATTTGGGATATGGCGATGAATTTTTTGCACTGGCCCGATTCGAACATGGTCTTTTCCAGTTTCAAAATTAACCAGTGAAAGGGATTGAAGGAAAGAGAAAATCTTTTCAGGGCCGGGAGAAAACGCCTTCTTTGTTCCAGCCATTCCCTGTGGCATCCATCGCCAGCACGGTATACATCCTGTGCCCAGGTTTTTTCATGGCTCTGAATAATATCAAAAGATTCTTTTTTGACAGCCCTGGCTGAAAACCAGGCAAAGGAAAGGGTTCTTATGAACGCGTTAAATTTAAAAGATGGAACATGATGAAGATGTATATTGGGATGGTTGGACGGGGTCCATTGGTTGGCAAAAATATGAATGTCATGTCCGGCTTCGGCCAGTTGATGGATATAGCCTTGCACAAACTGCTCGGCACCTCCATAAAGAACAAATTTTTGCCGGATGATGGCTATTTTCATGGCGCTGGAAAACCGAAGTGGTTAAGGATAAGGACAGACTTCTTGATAAGCGGCAATGGTTTGGTCCATCATTTTATCAACGCTTAATTCCTCTTTGCAAAAAGTGTAAGCTTTTTCGACCATGGTCTGGGCCAAGTCAGGATCGTTTAAAAATTTCATAATGCCATTGGCCAGATCCTGCGTATTTTTAGGTTCGACCAAAATGCCCCACTCTCCATTCCCGAGGATAGGTGGGATGGAGACCGTGCGCGCGGAAACAACGGGGGTCTTCATGGCAAAGGCCTGCGGGATGACCTGGGTTGTGCCCTCTACGGCGAAGGACGCCACGCAATGGATGTCCAGTGCCGCCATGATCTCCGGAATATCTTCGCGATGCCCCAGCACAAAAACAGATTTTTCCAGACCTTGTTTTTTAACTCTCGCGCGGATGGATTCGTATCCGGGCCCGGAGCCCACAATGACAAATCGCGCATCCGGAAATTTTTCCAGAACCAAAGGAGCAGAGTCGACAAAATAATCGTAACCCTTCCAGCCGCGAATCACAGCAATTTTTCCGATCAGGGGCTGATGAGGGCTCACTCCCAACTCCGCTCTTATTTTCTCTCCGCTAATCTGAAAATCAAATCTGCGAAAATCAACGCCGGCTGGTATGGATTCTATTTTATCAGCAGAGACTCCTGCCTGTTCTGAGACCATTTTTTTAATGCCTATTCCGCTGGTAAGGATGCGGCGGGCTTGAGCATAAAGCCACCGGTTAAAAATATGATTTCGTATCGGGATCATGACATGCCGGGTTCGGACAATGGGGACACCTGAAAACTTTCCTGCTATGGCGATCAGCCAACTATCTATGGAACTATGAGAATGAAGAATATCAGGCTGGGCGCTTTTGATAATTTTCCCCAGTGAAAACAGGGTTGGCAAACTGAAAGGCCGTTTCATGAGCAGGGGAAAATAGGTGAAGTCAGGATGATTGAATTGGCTAACCCTGTCGGCAAGCGGACTGCCAGGCTGACAGACAATGGAAACACGGTGCCCACGCTCCAGCAACAATTGGCATTCCTGAAATATTCTGATTTCCTGTCCACCCCAACCGGTGGCCGCTTCGGAATGTAAGATGTGGAGATTTTTCAAAAAGGGATCTGAAAAAAGAAAGAGGGTTAGTGATACGTGACTAGCATTTACTCTACCATAACCTTTTGGCACAGCGCAATCCAACAGCCGTTGAGGAAGTTTTCCAATAGAATGCTTCGCATAAAAATGTTATACAGGAAGTCTTGGAAATTTATACTTGAGCTTCATTATTGTATTTTCTCATGGTCATGTTTTGCGATTTTAATATGAATGGCTTCGCATCAACATCTGCGAGAAATTAAAGTACGGGGGTGGCTCATTCCCCATACCCTTCCTATCTGATTTTAATGACTAAATTTGACAATATTTATATGCTCTGTCCGCCTCAGACTGAAACAGGAGGGCCGGAGGCCTGTCATCAATTGATTGGAGAGATGCGCAAGCTGAACATCCAGGCTGAGCTGGTTTATTACAAAAAGAAAAAAACCTTGTTCAATCTGAGTGGCAGGCTGGATCAGTCGGTTAAAGGGAATACCATATTGACCCCAGGTTGTCAGGCCCCAACGCCAAAGGCCTACGAAGGTTATGGCGCATCGTCCACGAACCAAATGGTGGACAGCGAGAAAAGCCTGCTGATTTTACCTGAGAACATGCTTCATATGGTGCACTTTGGGGAAAGGATTAGAAAGGGTATCTGGTGGTTGAGTGTAGACAATGCGCTGATGGCTATTGCCAAACTTGGAAGTATTCCACCCTTGCGTTCAGGCGTATTCCATTTTTACCAGTCGGAGTATGCCAGGCAGTTTCTTGATTTATTGGGTTTGGAGAATTCCTTTTCCTTGTCTGATTATATTTCGGAGAGAATCCTGTCTTACAGGGATAAACCGATTCCCCGCAAAAACTTCGTAGTTTATAACCCAAAAAAAGGTTTCGAATTCACGAACAAAATTATCCAGTCATTTCCTGATATTCGGTTTGTTCCTTTAATAGGTATGACAAAGGATCAAGTTTGCCAAACCCTGAAACAGGCCAGTGTGTATATTGATTTTGGTGATCACCCTGGGAAGGACCGAATTCCCAGGGAGGCGGCATTATTAGGGTGTTGCGTCATCACCTCGAAAAATGGTTCGGCAAAAAACGATAAAGATGTCCCAATTCCTGATGAGTTTAAATTCGAAAAAATAGAAGAAAACCGGGAAGCAATAGGAGGGGCGCTGAGTGCCTGCATCGAAAACTATTCTTCTCAGGCGGCCAAGTTTGAAGAGTATCGCTCTATAATTTTAGAAGAAAAAAAAATATTTGTCGATGAAATCAAACAGGCCTTTAAGTAAGCCAGTTATAAAATTTCTTTTTGGACAAATTGCAGGCCCCGGGCGACCGCCTGATCCATATTGAAATACTGATAGTCTGCCAGCCTCCCAACGAAAGCCACTCGTTCTTTAATTTTTTCAGCATCATTTCTATATTTTTGGAACAGTTTTTTGTTTTCTTTTGTAGGGATTGGATAATAAGGCAGGTTCGATTTTGAGTTGTAAGCTTCCGGGTATTCCCGGCAAAGGGTTGTTTTAGGATTTTTCTGAAATGTCATGTGCTTGAACTCGGTCATCCGGGTGTGCTGGAATTCAAAGCCGGGGAAATTCATGGTTGCCACTTTTTGTTTATATTCGGTATCGTGATTCAAAAATTCGAATCGAATGCTTCGGTAAGGGAGTTCGCCATGGCGGTAATCAAAAAACTCGTCAATGGGCCCGGTATAAATGATTTTTTTAAATTCATTTGGATCGGAAATATCTTTAAAGCGAGTGCTAAGCTTAACCTCAATGTTAGGATGGTTTAGAACTTGCTGAAACATTTTTGTGTAGCCTTCTTTCGGCATGGCCTGGTATTGGTCATGAAAATACCTGTCATCGTAGCCGATTTGTATGGGAACCCTGGAAAGCACCTGGGGGTCCAGTTCCTGTGGTTCCAGATCCCACATCTTTTTCGTGTAATTGAAAAAAATATTGTTATAAACGTAATCGGCCAATTCTTTAACAAACCGGTTCTTGGATTCCATCAAATTTAAAATAGGAACTTTTACTTCGCTCCCATGTTCTTCCAATAGATGCTTCTTGATAATGTCAGCCTCTTTAGAAGAAAACAGGGTTTCAATAGAAGTGAAATTAAATGGGACAGGTATAAGTTCCTTGCCGACTTGCCCAAGTACCCGGTGCTCGTAGGGGTTCCACTCGGTAAACCGGGATAAAAATTCCCATACTTGCAGGGAGTTGGTATGGAAAATATGCGGCCCGTACTCATGTATGAGAATTCCATTTTTATCGTTCTGATCGAACGCATTACCCGAAATATGGTTCCTCCTGTCAATCACCAGGACCGACTCGTTGCATTTCTCGGCAATTTCCCGGGCAATGACTGCACCGGTAAAACCCGCCCCGACAATTAAATAGTTATATTTCATGTCGAAGTATATTTAGCGATCTGGAGGGTGGTCAAAGTCTTCCTCGGCATCATTTTTTTTCAAAGATAGCTTGCTAAGTTAAAAAACAAGTCGGTATTAGACATTTGTCAGTACAGCATGTCAAGCGACTATATTAAATGAAGAAAATGGATTTTTAGACTGCGGGGTACACTTCGGCGATAGCGGAGACGATGTCTTCCACGGTGATGAGGCTTTTACATTCGGGCCGACCGTTCCAGCATTCTTCTTTTCTTGTTTTCAAGTTGCAGGGCCGACACTCTATTTCTTTTGAGACGATGGTTGTGTTGTTTCCTGGAGGGCGCCATATTCCGGGATTTGTCCATCCAAACATGCCGACCACCGGGGCTCCAAGGGCCGAAGCGAAATGCATATAACCCCCATCATGACACACCACAAACCGGGCCTTCTGGGTTATGGCTCCCAGCTCCTGCAGGCTTGTGCTGAGAAAAGCGAAGGGCGCATTTTTTATTTTTGGAGTGATTTCATCGACGAGGTGTTTCTGGCCTGGTCCGCAGACCAATAATATTTTTATCTTATGTTGGAAATAGATCGTATCGGCGAGCTCTGCGAATTTTTCAGCTTCCCAGCGATCATAAATCTTCGCTCCGGGGTGCAAAATGCAGAATGGCTCCTGCTGATCAATTCCCTCAGCTTGCAATAATTCGCCTGCTTTAATTTTTGCCGCTTCTGAAATATGGATGGAGGGGGAAATTTCTCCAAACTCCACGCCCATTTTTTTAATCAGGGCGACTTGATAATCAATGGGGTGCTTGGGCTCGAGGTCCCAAAATTCAAGCTTCACATTGTATAGGAAAGAGCGTCTGGCGAATTTGTGGCCCACGCGGTAGGGAGCCTGGGTGACAAAGCACATGACTGCCCCCCGTGTTCCCTCATGCATGTCGATTACGACATCATATCGGTTGGCAAAAAGTTGGTAATAAAACTTAAGTTGGTGCCACCAGGACTTTTTTTCGAAAGATAAAACCTGGTCGATGTCTGGGTGATTGCAAACCAAGTCCCGAGAAAAATGTTCCACCAGTACCGTTAAATGGCAATCGGGGAAACTTTTCTTTAAAGGGGAATAAACCGCCGTATTGTAAACCACGTCTCCAATGGAGCGCAGTTTGATAATAAGAAATTTAGGATTTTTGGGTAATTTGTCCCGGGGAAAGCTCAGCAAGGTTAGTTAAAACTCCATTCAAAAAATCGCAGAAAAAATCAGCAAGTTGATTTGCGACAGGTATTTTTATTATAGACCATATTGATAGGGGCGTAAAACCCTACCAAAGTGAATTCAGGCGACTGCATGTTGCCATCAAGGGGATGTGGTTAATTCCTCGATCAAACTTTGCAATTTCGTTTCCATGACTTTTATATCATAGAGTTCCACGCACCTTTGTCTTGCCTGGAGGCCTTTTTCTTTGGCTTCCTCAGGGTGATCCAGAACATGCTTAAGGGTGCGGGCAAGCTCTTCGGGTTTGCCGGGTTCAACAAGATAACCATTTCCTCCCAGCACTTCCGGAATATCAGAGACATGAGTGGCGACCACGGGTATTGCCATAGCCATAGCATCAAATAGTTTTGCCGGAATCTGCCCCAGGGTATCCGTCGTATCTCTTTGAGGAACAACCAGAATGTCTGCGGCCGAGAGATGCTTGGGAAGCTCATCAAAAGGAATCTTGGGAAGCACCACGACTCTATTTTGATTTGAAAAGGATTTATTCCGCTGTGGATCGAAAGAGGACTCGGCCCCAATAAAGACCAACCGAATATCTGGATAATCCAGACTGTCAACTGCCTGAATTAGATCATCAACGCCTTTGTGGGCCCGTGGGGTACCCAAAAACATGATCACTCGATTTTTTTCCAGGCCCAGCGATTTTTTAATTTCCAGTGCATCAAACTTGTCGGGGTTCAATGCCGCGGTGTCCCGGCAATGAGGCATCAGACATCCCGTGAAACGGTTTTGCAAAAATCGGTTGCTGACAAGGACAGAATCTGCAAAGCCGACAAGCCGCTCCATGAGCCAGGTCCACGGTAAACCGTTTGGGTTGGAAAAATTCAGGAAGCGGCCAACACGCCCCCAGAACCCTGAATGATAATAGAACCCGGCTTCCCAGTCATCGATGTCTACCATTACAGGTTTGTCGGTGAACCATTTTTTTAATAAAGCGATGCCGAAACTTGTCGGGCGTAATTTGCATGCGATAAAAATATCCGCGTCCATTTCCCGGACCATTTTTCGAATGGTAGAGAAAAAAGCCGGATAACGACTCCATGGGTATATTCGGATGGGGATTTCGATGTTACGCATGGGATACCAGATATCCCCATTCCTTGAGGTGCCGATAATTTCCACTTCATGCCGGGTAGCGAGGGCACTGGCCAGCAAGGCGGTCCTTCCCAGGGAATTATTGGAAATGTCAAAACAGAGCAGGCAAATTTTCACTTCAATCAATTCATAGTTGGGTTGATTTGTAGTTTACGCGGATGAGCCTGAAGGGTTTGAATATTGGTTTCCAGTGGCCACCCGGGTGTGGATGTTAGAAGGATTTTCTTATCGGTGATACCTCGAAAGAAAACCCGGGGAATGTCGAAAGATCCTAATTTAATAAATTCGACAAAGGACTCGATGCTCTGCCCTGGCGAAAACATTAAATTTAGTTTGACGGATCCTTCCAGGGTTTGGCCCTGAGGAAGAGTGTAGATGATGTGGACCAAAATCCCATTATCAAACCCCTCAACTTTGACCTCGCCTTTTCCTTTCAGGGCTTTCTTAGCATCTTTTTCCAGGGAATCAAAGCTCAGTGTTCCTTTGGGAGTCAGTCTCTCAAGGTCGAACAGGATTAGCTTGTTATTACGAATCAGGTCATAAATATTTACCTGAACATTTTCAAAAATCAGTTCAAAGTCATCAATTTTAATTTTATTACTGACCACAGAATCGGCTTTGAATTTTATTTGCTTGTAACGACCGAGGAAAATGTCATCTGGATTCTCTGTGGGAATGACAGATATTTCCGGGTTGACTGCATCCTTGATTCCATAGATGGGATAATGGGAAAAGGCGGTCATGAATCGTTGCCCAATCTTTTCGAGGTTGCCCACACCGGGGAGCTCGGTGGCGGGTTGGATGTTCTTTTTTAAAACCAACCCTTTTGATCCATCAGGGAGCGGGTAGGACTTAAAGTGCGTAAAGGTCTTTTGGAGAGCGGGATCCTGCAACAATCGGGTTAATTTTGGATTGATATCTTTAAATCGGTGCACGCCAAAATCCCCGGTTTTGGTGATAAAAAAATCTGTCATCTCGCCAACGTTTCTTTTCACGCTTTTCATGACTACTGGTAGCCCGTTAATTTCGGCGGCACCGCGAAAACCACCGCGCTGGAAAAACATATGGTTGGTCAGGGTGCGGACCGTTAGAAAAACTCCCGGGCTGGGGTTGGCCTCAGTAATCACATCGTCAAGAATTTTATCGATGGGCCAGTTTTGAGTAATGGGAGGATTTTTAAAACCCAATAACTGGCCTCCCAAGAAGGGCAAAGGAATATTCCCAGTACCAAAACCTGCGTATAAGGTTGTAACCATTCCAACGATTCCAGTCAGGGTGTAAAGGGTCTTGCGCCAGGGAAAACTCTTGATTTGGGTTAAGGCTACAGATGAAATAAGTGCCATGGCAGGCAGGCAGGGTATGGTGTATCGGGCACCCTTATTGTTGATAAAAGTAAATACAATTATAGGGAGAATGGCCCATGCCAAAAGGGTTCGGTCAAAACGCTCCTTTTTAATAAGGAGCGAAATAAAAGAAAAAGCAAAAAGTAATAATAATGGCATTCCCATTTGTCGTTCGGCCATTTCCAGATAAAATCCCCAAATGGGAAGATTCCAATCCATGCTTCCTTTAAGTACTGCGGTAGGAAAAGCGAATTTGGACATCCCGATAGAAATGTTGATCAAATTGTGGGCATACCAGGGAAAGCAGATAAGCACTGCTATGCAAGTCAGGGCGATCAGGTTTAACAGTTTTTGTGGGGAAACAAGTTCTGCTGAATACTTTTTCACTAAAGTTCCAATTAAAATAAACTCCGCCAAAAGAAAGAGCCAGCTAAATCCCCCTGAGATGAAAATGAAGAAAGGTAAAATCAGCAAACCAGTAACCATGCCGAAGTAATATAGACATTGCGCCATTCTTTTTCGCGGCGAAAGAGTTCCGCTGAGTAAGCCGGCGAGAATAGCTGGCAATGTATAAATTAAAAAAGTCCATTTGACCATCAATCCGCAAGCGTAAACCACGCTAAATAATAATGAAAAAGTTTTATTCTCAAAATTTTCTGACTTGAGGAACAAAAAATAAGCTAGAGTGACTGCGGAGGTCAGCATGATGGTGATCAAATATTCCCGCGACATACTGACCATGTATGGGTAGCAGGATATGAGGAATCCGGCAATCAACCCGGCGGAGCGGCTGAAAAGAATTTTTCCAATTCCGTAGGTGGAGAGAATGGCAGCGGTCAGATAAAATGAGTTTGCCACGATGGCGGTGTCAAGTGTGAAGCCAAATAGCAATGAAAAAGGAATTAAAGATAAATGGAAAAAGGGAGGGTAGAAGGGCTCAACATTTAGCAGGTCAACCCACCAGTCCTCCGAGCCAGAAGTCAGGACTTGCCAATAATGAAACGTATAGCGCAAATGACCCCCTTGATCCCAGGCCGGGGGGCGATTATCCAGGATCATCCATATTGCGTTGCTTCCCCAAACCCAAAGGACAATCGCGCATAAAAGATATTTATGAAAGTTTAAGTCTGGCCGAGAGCCAGTGAAGGGTGTTGAAGGCTTCATGTGAGTTTTTCTGGAAAACTTCCTAGGGGGGTCGATTGGGTTCTCGTTCTCTGAAAAGGAAACCCTTTTTTCAGCGTTTCAACCATTCTGGTTTTATGTATATAATGATGCAAAATAGCCTCTTTGCAAAAGTGTCTTTTCCAAAATCTCAGGTTTAATCATTCCGCATTTTCTATGTCCACTTTTTTTCATGATTATTTCAGCAAAGCAACTGAAAAACAACTTGTATTCTTGTGGTTGATTTTTTGTTTTGTTGTCTTGAGCTATAAGCTTGATGGCGTCCCGCCCTATCATAGCGATGAAAATTTCTATGTCGAATCCTCTCGCAACATGGTCGAGTCGGGAGATTACCTGACGCCTGTTTATCACGATAAAAAACGATTTGCCAAACCTATCCTTTATTATTGGTTTGTATCCGCTTCTTACAAGATATTTGGCGTGAATCTGACCTCGGCACGGTTGGCTTCTGCTTTTTTCGGGTGCCTCACCATTGGGTTGCTATATCTAATTTCCAGTCGGTTGTTTGAGGGACGAATTGCTTTTTACAGTATTTTGATTTTGCCAGCCACTTTTCTACATTTCCAAATATCGCGATGGGCCACCACGGACATTGTTATGAGTTTCTTCATTCTCCTGGCGCTCTATTTTTTTGTGCGCTTATATCAAAGTGATTTTAAGGAACGCTCCGACATCTACCTGTTTTACCTGGCAATGGCTTTGGGGTTTATGACCAAGGGGCCGCCTGCAATCATCATTCCCGCTATGGTTGTGCTGATTTTTCTTGTAGCAACTAAACGAACTTTATTTCAATTATGTATTGGGCAGGGTGGCATGATTCTGCTGGTGGTGATTCTTCCCTGGTTTGCGACCATGTATTTCCTGCATGGAGACGAATTTACGAATCATATTATTGGAGCGGAGATCAAGGCGAGGCTGGCTCATGGTACCCCGCTCAGCCTTTATTACTTCGGTGTGCTATTTCGTTATTATCTGCCTTGGTCCTTATTTTTCCTTGTGGCGGTTCTCCACCAGTTTGGCCTCTACAGTTATTCCCTTTCGCCGGTTTCAGGGTTGTCAGAATATTTTAAGCAGATTCCCGCTAACTTAAAGGCTCAAGTCAGGCTCTTGTTTGTCAGGGAAAATGAATCGGTTTTATTTTGCTATATCTGGATTCTAGTATGTTTGATTTTATTCATTCTCGTGAGAACAGAGCATAGTCGTTATATGTTGCCGGCTTCCTCGGCAGTTGCCATTCTGACTGCAAAATTTTTCGCGGATATGGAAAAGCATGGCTCAGACTGGCCAGGTTATAAAATCCCTGTAATTTTAACAGGAATTATTTTTATACTGATTGGGCTGTTTTCAGGCGTTGGCTTATATAGCCTTGACTCGTTTTACCCTGCTCCTCTGCGAATTTTCGCCCTGCCTGTAGTATTTTTTTTCGGGGGTATTGCTGTTATGGCTTTGAAAAAAACACGGCAGGCTGGGAAACAGGTTTTTGCCATTTCTTTTGCTCTGGTTTTGGCATTTTCTTTTTTGAGCGGGGATGTGCTTTCACATGCCAGTCGCTATCCGATGAAGTTGTTTGCTGAAAAAATATTATCGGAAAAATTTTCTGGTCCCATAGTTGTTTACCAGTTAGGTAACCAGCGAGCCCGCCTGGGAGTATTGACAGGACAAAAGGTTTTGACAATTCACTCTCCGGAACAACTTGAAGAATTTTTAGCAACCGAAAAACAGGTTAGGATTGTAATGAGGCAAGCGGACTTTAGAGATAAATTTCCTGATGTCCCTTTGAAAATAGTGGCAGAGGATATTGCCTGGTTGGATGGACGTGTTGACTGGGAAAGAACGAAAGAGCTTTTTGGGAAAGCCGAGTCGGCGGACTTTTCGAATCTCACGGAAAAGATTTACCTGTTGACGAATAAATAGAGGTTTTTGGAAGGTTATTTGACGATGGGTAACTGCATATTTGAGAAATCGTAACGGATATTCTCCTGACTTTTCTTGGAAGTGAAAAAAGCGAATCTGCTGTTGCCTTGAATCAAATACAATTTGTCAGGGTGAAGGGCCATAAGGTTTCTGAATTCCTGAATAGATGTTAGCCATGTTTTTTCCGGATGGGCTGATAGTTGTTTTATCAACTCTTGAGAATCTCTGGTTATGCTTCTATCTACTATGCGATTCGAATAAAACAGCATGGCGTGTTTTGGGTTCCATTCTGTGAGACGGTAGTTGCCTATTTTCTGATTTGCCGGAGTGTTGAGGTTTACGATCGCCGCAATTTCCCTTACTTCTTTACTGCTTTGCGCCAGGGTTACTTTTGCCCGAAAGGGAGTGGCATTCACGAACAGGATGGTTGCGGCAATCACTCCGGTCATTATGGTCAGAGCCTGATTTTTTCTGTCAGGACCCAGCCAGGTAGAAATAGTTTTTGCAATGATGATGGCGAGGGCCGGGAATATCATCAATAAATAGCGGATCGTGTGGTTTTTGCTCGTGCTCATTACCACAAAGGCGAGCACGGGCCACAAAAATAATAATAAGGAAGTGGCATCTTTCTCTATAAAACTACGCTTGCCAAATTGTGCCAGGCCTACCAGCGCAAAAGGGAGCCAGGGCCAGTAATTTCTCAGAAAATCTTCAGCGTACCCCAGGAAATAAAACGAGTCCTCAATTTCCCCGAAACCCCGGTTAAAAATCAGCACACCAAAATGAACGTCTATAAATTCCTGCCCGTAGTGTTGCCAGTTCACAAGATGCCAGCTGAATCCAAAAACAAGGGCAATCAGGCCCCCTGATAAAAACCAGGGATTGACGAGCTCTCTCCATTGCCGGCTGAAAATTAAATACGCACCTGTGATCGCGAGAGGAAAAAGTCCTAGAACACTTTTGGTCAATATGGCGCCGGCGGTGGAAAGCCCGAAAACCAGGTACCAGGGTTTGAGAAGTTTTGCTCTGAATACAGCATAGAAAGCCAGGATGACAAAAAATGCCAGGGGAATGTCGACCATGGCCCGACGAGAGGCATCAACAAATATTCCCGGAAAAAGCAGGACAAAGGCTGAGGCAAAAGCGATCCAGCAATCTTTATAGAGTAACAGGCTCAACCGATAAGTCATGAGGACGATTCCGGTTGCGAACAGGCCCGAAAAGAAAATTGCTGAATAACTGGACACCCCAAAGATGCTGAAGGCCAAAGCGGTTAGCCAGAATGGCAGGGGAGGGTTATCCATAGCAGGTTCCCCGGCCTGAGTGATAAGCCAGAAGGACCCGGAGTCCAGGATTTCTTTTGCCTTCTGGGCATAATAGGCATCGTCAAAATTAGTGATGCCGGTATCCAATTGCCGACCCAGAAAAATTAATAGCGAAGCAAAAACCAGGAAGGATATCTGAAGCTTCTTGTTGTTCAATACGGAATTCAAACTAGAGGGTGTGACGGTTGAAGGGTGAAAGTCGGTTATTTTAAAGATTTATTTATATGTTTCCTGTCATCATCGTTTAATCTTGGGCTGAACAAAAACCCGAAAGTTTCAAGTCGCCATACCAGAATATCCAGACCCTTGAGCATTTGAAACCAGTAAAGCACGGCAGAAAAAAAAGGTTTTTGAATCAAACCATTTCTGCAAAGAATAAAATTCCATAACTGCTTTTTTGATTTTAGAATAAGAGGCCAATTCCCACGGGTTTTTAAAATTTTGCACAGCTTAAAAAAATTTTGCAGGTTTTGAAGCATATCAATTTTCAGGGAAGAATATTCATAGTGCGGAAACTCCGGGCAGGGACTCGCAAACCCTTAAAAACCCTTGTTAGTTGTGATTTTATACCATGCATCCAATGAAGTAAAGAAAGCATGGTCACGCCAAAGAAGTATCCATGTTGATCTTTTAAATATTTTAAGCCATCATGTGAAACCAAAATGGGGAATGTAGAATAATAAAAGGTTCTTCACTTTTCAGAAAGATACATGAAAGTTCTTTTGGTCAAGCCCAATAACTTGAGTGATCATATCCAGCCATCCCTGGGGCTCGCGTATCTGGCGGGAGGGATTCGTGCCCGTCATGAAGTTGTTATTCTGGATTGTATCAAGGAAGATATTGGCCCCACCCAGTTTGTCCAACGTGCCTTGAAAGACTGTCGCCCTGATTTGGTGGGCATCCAATGCTACACTTTTGACCTGGGCAACGTCCGAAAAATTTTAAAGGCACTTAAGGAGTGGAATTCTGCCATCATCACGGTGGTTGGGGGCGCACATATTTCCAGCGATCCATTGCGGGCTTTTGCAGATCTGGAAGAAAATCTGGATTTTGCGTTTGCCGGAGAGGCCGAAACGGGTTTCCCGAAATTCATCGATATGCTGGATGACACGACCAGGGAGCCGGATTATTCTTCAGTCCCCGGCCTGATCTGGAAGAAGGGTCAGGAACTGGTCGCTAACCCTGTAAATATGGAAGAAGAGCTGGACCGGTTAGGCGACCCGGCTTGGGACCTCATTCGACCTGATTTATATCCGGAATCGCAACATGGTGCTTTTTTTGAAAAGTTTCCCATAGCTCCTATCATTACAACAAGAGGTTGCCCGTACTCTTGTTCATTTTGCTCCGCTCCCATTCTCTCCGGGAAAAAATTGCGCCATCACTCGAAAGAGTATGTCCTGAGAAACATATCCAATCTGTATCACGATTTTGGAATTCGGGAGTTCCATATTGTTGATGATAACTTTACTCAGGATATTGAATACGCCAAGACAATTGTCAGGGGAATTATCAGTCTCAATCTGGATATCAGTCTGGCGATGCCCAATGGCATCCGGATGGATTACCTTGATGATGAATTGCTCGAGTTGTTAAAGGAGGCGGGACTCTATTTAGTAAGCATTGCTGTGGAATCGGGGAATGATGAAGTTTTGAAAAAAATGAAGAAGGGGATCAAAGTCCACAAGATTCGCCGGGACGTGGAATTGATAAAAAAGCATGGTTTTGACATTGCCGCTTTTTTTATTCTGGGTTTTCCTGCAGAGACCCTGGAAACTATTCAGGACACCATCGACCTGTCCCTGGAGCTTCCCTTATTAAGGGCTAACTATTTTACCTATTTACCGCTTCCCGGCACTGAAAGTTACCATGACCTTGAGGAAACCGGCGAGCTTGATAATGTGGACTGGGATAATTTTTATATGATGGATGCCGCCTATACCCCACCGGGAATTAAAAGGGAAGAGCTTCTGGTTATCAGGAAGAAAGCGTTTTTAAAATTTTATCTGCGTCCGAGGATATTAATCCGCAACCTGTTGAGCATAAAAAATTTCCGTCATTTCAAATTTCTGTTTAAGAGGTTCTATAGCTGGATCATTGTGAAGAATCATCATTCCACCGACTTTGTAGTCCATCAGGAGCCGTCATCCCCGGCCTCCGTTTCCCCTACGCCTTGAAATGAATTCAGAATCCCTTGAGTCCTTTTGCTCCGAGGTCATTTGTCCTGACTCGGAGTTGGTGCAAAAACATTTGCAGGTGCTCGAGCAGATGGTCCGCATCGACAGCCGGAGTTTTGGGGTCAACGAGTTTGAGGGTGACCGCACCACACCCAGTGATATGCGGGAAATTCTTGAATGTGCCCGCAATTATCTTCTGGGAATCGGCTTGTCCGAGGTCAAAATAAGCACATCACCTTCCAGTAGTCCGTTTCCCATATTGATGGCAGAAACTTTTGCGTCCGAAGAAAAGCCTACGGTTCTTTTTTATGCCCACCTTGACAAACAGCCTTATATGGATGACGGGAGTTTTAAGAAATGGGGAGGAACTGCTCCCACAGAATTGAGGTGGAATGAAGACCGTTCCCGGGCTTACGGGCGGGGAGCCGCTGATGATCTTAGCGGAGTCGTCTCGATTGGCATGGCTATTGATGCCATTTTTCAGCATGTGGATATTAAGGCGGGGAAAAATCCAAAAGAAAAAATTTCACAACTCCCCTGTAATATCAAAATAATATATGAGACTGAAGAAGAAAGCGGTTCCCACAGCCTGATTGACCAAATTCGTGAAAATGAGGAATTTTTCAAAGGCATCGATTGTGTTGTGATTACCGACGTGGTCAATCCTGCTCAGGGCAAACCGGGTCTTACTACATCCTTGCGCGGCATTGTCCAGATGGATGCGACAGTCAGCATGGGACTAAAAGAGATGGCTGTTGATGAGCAAACAGCCCTTTACAAGTTGCTTGCAACGCTCATCCGCGAAGACCATTCTCTGGCACTTCCGGCTATTGCCAATGCAGATCAACCGGTAACGGATGCCGAAAGAGAAGGTTACGCGCGGGTTCCCACTTCCGTGTCAGCTTTAAAAGAGACTGCAGGGCTTCTTTCCAATACCCGTCTTACAGTTTCCGCAGATGTCCCTTCAATGCTGATTGCGCAGTTAAGAACCTCGTCTGCAAATGCCCGGCCCGGACATCGGGTTACCGGGAGCGTGATCCTGGGGACGGCGGGAGCTCGCCTGACTTTTCCTGGTATCAGGGATGCAAAAGAGTTCAAAAAGCGGTTGGGAAAAATCCTTGCCGAAAAAAACCGCTTTAACCTGGAACTAAAAACTACAATCATCAGCGAGAAACCTTTAGCGGTAGATATCATTTTGCGTTCATCTGAAAAAGATCCTCATTCGGGAGTCAATGGGGGGCCGGTTCCCGTTGCTGAATTGCAATTGGCTTGCATGATTGATGAACTTATTTCTTCCGATGGACGGTGGCATCCACAGCTTGAGGAAATGCGCACAGCAGAAGAAGCGAATCGGGTGCAAGTACAAGCCCTTAGGGTTGATCACGATTTGACGGGCCAGCTCTTCGAGGAAAAATCAGCAAGGTCCTGGGTAGAAATCCGCCTGGCTCCTGGCAACAACGAACTTCAGGCTGAAGAAGCACTTCGGTCTCATCTTAAGAAAAATATTTCTCCTGGGTTTGAGCTTGATATCAAGGCTGATAAGGGTGCTTCCCCCTGGATGACTGAAATCGCGCATCCGGTATTCCCCTTGATACTCGACTCTCTTGAAAAGGGATTTGGTGAAAAAGCATGTCTTTATGGCTGTGGAGGCACCATTCCATTTGTGGCGAAACTCATGCAGGCTTTGGGGAATGCCCATCCTCTTTGCCTGGGCGCATACGATCCTGATTGCAGGATGCATGAGCCAGGAGAGAGTTTGTCCATGCCCGATTTAATGGGGTGCACCCGAGCCATCATATATTTTCTGTCGCGAATTGATGAAGGGTATAGAAATCCCGCCGTTTGATTTTTTTTCTGCTTATATTTACAGTGCCCAAAAGATTTTCTGCTCGAATACTTTTAATTCCACTTGTCCAAATTTGAAGAGCACCTTGAGCTTTAGCCTGTCAGGAGCACTTTATTTTTTAGGCCGAGAAAGCCGGTGTAAATGTTTTCAGGTTTGTGAAAAAAACGGGATTACTTTTAATGTCTCGAAGGTTTATAATCAACGATTAAATAAACCTTTTGTCAAAACTTTTCCCTATGGTCGCCATGCATAAGGTGGTTGAGGCCAGAAGGGAAGGGGCTAGTTACTGAACTTAGCGAGGTCAGAGTGGGCGCGGCAACGGAAGAAAATAACTATAGAGAAATCAATATAGAATTCCTCGCTAAGGGAGGGGATGAAGGGTTTGATATTTTCTATAAAACAGACGATTATGGAACTACGAAGTTTATAAAGTTTGCGAGTACAGAACGCAAACATCAGGAAAAGATAATGCGGATTCTGGAGGAGGGGGCCGACCAGGAGTACTATATTCATGAAGATGACCTGTTCAAATATTATAAATATGCTACCAATTCCCTGAAAGCGGTTATGGCCAACCCGAATGTTCCTCTCCAGGAGAAAACCGAAAAAATTTATGAAGTTTCCAAAGGGGTGATGAAGGAATTTTTTGAGAATAATGTTTCAGAAAAGATTCTGGAATCATCCGAAGAAGTCATGGAAATGATGGAAGATTGTATGAGCTCCGCAGAGGCGGGGTTTCACGGGATTGCGGCAATAACCAGCAAGGACTATTACACCTATACCCATAGCGTTAATGTGGGATTGTATTGCATGACATTCGGTTTAAAGAGGGGGATGACTAAAAACGATACCCGGCAATTAGCTCTGGGCGGGATGTTGCATGATGTCGGCAAATCAAAAATAGACCATGCCCTGATCAACAAGAATGGCAAACTTACCGATGAAGAGTTTGAACAAATAAAAGTCCACGCCGCTGAAGGGGGGAAAATCATTTCAGGGATGGGTTGTTTTGCGGGCAATGTGGTGAGAATGGCCGCAGAGCATCATGAGAAATTTAAGGGTGGGGGTTATCCTCTTGGAAAAATCGGCGATGAAATCCATTTGCATGCGCGTATTTGCAAAATCATGGATGTCTATGATGCCTTGACAACGCGCCGTTCTTACAAAAAAGCTTTAGGTGCTTTCGATACACTGATAATCATGAAAAAACAAATGGCTCATGATTTTGATCCGGACCTGATGCAAGACTTTATCCGCTTGATGGGCCCAGACTTATAAAGGCCGACCAGCGTGATACCCCTTCGGGGCACGAAGGCTAAGGTTAAATATCACGTGCGCTTGAGGGCCTGGTCTGCTTGACGGGCAATGCAGTACTGGCCCCACGCCGAGTGGTTTAGGGAATTTTCATCGTATCCAAAGCAAACTCCGCGTATTTTTTCAGTTCGGGTTCCCATTGGTCCAGTTTTTTTTCAGAAACTCCCAGCAGGTCCAGCAAGCCGCCTCGTTCTGTTGAGGCAATGTCTTTTAAGCCGCTGGGAAAGCCCCATTCAGAGGCAAAGGATTTTGCCAAAGCCACGATTCCGGCTAATTCCCAATGCGTATTATTTTTTGCCGGCTTCGCGCATTGTAGAATGACCTGGGAAAGTTGTAGAGGGAGGCCCCATGCCTGCATAATTTCTCCAGCTACCTCAAGATGGGAAAACCCGAGCACCTGTTGTTCCGCTTCCATCAAGCCTACCTGGTTTTTATCCGCAAAGTCCTGAGTCTTAGCGAACTCAGCGGGAAAATAAGTCGATAAAGCGATCACTCCCGCATCGTGGATCAGTCCGGCAGTGAAACAAACATCCGACTCCATTTCCCCAATCAACCTTCCCAGCCCACCGGAGATAGCGGCAACGATACCGCTATGAATCCACAACTGCATATAATCTACGGACAAAGCGGTTTTCCCGGAGAAACGTTCAAGGATGGGTATGCGTAAAACTGTATTTTTTATCATACCCGGACCCAGTAAACCTGCGGCTTGTTGCAAGGAAGAAATTTGGCCAGAGTAACCATATATGGGTGTGTTGGCTACTTTCAATACGGCCATTGCCATAGCGGGATCGTACTGGATCATTTCCACGATACTATAATCCATGGAGGAGGAGGCTCCAGTGGCCAAGAGAACATTATCAATTTGTTCCGGTATGGAAGGCAGGTATTTTAAAGACCGGAATGGGTCAAGTGTTAAGGAGGTCATCGGCGGTACCCTGAATGGTGCGGTTTCTTCCTTCATCTTTGGCTTTGTACAGCGCGAGATCGGAGACTTTAATCAAGTCTGCCGCATCCTGCATATGGTTAGCGTCAAATTCCGCAATTCCACAGCTTACGGTTACGTTAAACTCTTTACCTTTGGATTGGAATTTTTTACTAGCCATCTCTTCGCGAATACGTTCAGCGATATGCAAGGCTCCCTTTATATGGGTTTCCGGCAGGACCAGGAAAAATTCCTCCCCACCATATCTGGCGGCTACGTCATTGGATCGGCAAAACTTTTTCATAATGGCGGAGAATTCCAACAAAATGTCATCGCCCTTCTGGTGTCCATAGGTATCGTTGACCTGCTTGAAAAGGTCGATATCCATAATGATCACTGAAAGTGGGGAGCTGTATCTCCTGCACCGCACCACCTCATTTTTCAGGAGCGTTTGCATTTGCTGATGATTATCCAGGCCTGTCAGGCCGTCCGTGACAGAAAGTTTTTCTGCCCGTTCATATAACATCGCGTTGCTTATGGAAAGGGCAACGAACTCGGAGACATTCAACGCAAAATCCAGGTCTCCGACATTGTAGAAACCCCTTTGGTTGTCATTCAGGTTCATGACCCCGATAATTTCATTTTCGATCATCAGCGGGATGGTGACAAAAAAATTGCAGGAGAAGAGCGCATTCTTTCTTCCCCGAAAATAACGCGAGGCAGAAAAATCCTGCTCAAAGATATATCTTCCAGAATTCATCGCCTCCCTCATAATAGGGGAATCATTTTGGTATAAAGAATAACCTTCTTCCAGGTCAGGGTGGTTGTGGCTGGCGAGGCTTAGCCTGCGCCGGTTTTTATCAAAAAGAAAAAATGTGAAATACTGAACCGATAAAATAAACGGAAGTTTTTCCACCATAACCTGGCAAATTTCCTGCAGGCTGAGAAGGTTAATGCTTTTTTGTAGATAAATGAGATGGTCGAGACTTTCGAGAGAATCGCCAAGCAACGTATTTTGCCTTTTCAGAAGACCCCGGACAGTTTCCGATTCCTGCCATCTCAGCTTTTCGTATTCGGTAGGATTCATTTTTGATGCCTGTCAAATTTCTGGCAATTTTTCATGCGAAGGTCATGTTTTTTGGAAAATGACCGAAAAAATCAATAGGGCAATATATACTACATTATCAGTTAAAACGTTATGAAAATTAGTTTTAGCCCTGTTGGCCCCAAGGCCTTACTGCTCTGGAAGCGGGTTGGTATAGTTTTTGCTCTATAATACAGAAAAAAGCAATTACGGCAAAATTATGGCGATCTATCTAAAATTTATCAGGTTCCTTTTGTTCCTTCTGCTTCCTCTTTTGGCGGTGCAGGGAGCCAATAATTTTGCCTGGGCTCAGGAAGTTGCTTCCGAATTCGCTCGGCGCCCACAAGCGTCCTCAATAAAGATAGGGCCCCACCCTGTTTACACCCGAATTCTGGTCAACCTTACTGAACCCGTTTCCTATCAGGTCAAAGCAGATTTTGCCAATAAGCAGATAACATTGATCCTTCCATACACGGCAAAAGGTCGCAGGTTACGCAGTAAGTCCTTTAATGATAAAAATCTAGAGCAATATTTAGTCACCCCCTTGACGGAAGATTTGGAAGTAACCTTTGTGTTGAAAAATAAAAACACCCGGTTTTTCCATTCTATGAATCCCAAAAAGCCGCAGATCATTTTAGACATCAAGGGTGAGAGTCGGCCTATCCTGAGAACCCGGATCGGAAAGCCACAACGAAAACCCGGGGTTCAGGCAAGCGTTGAACCCGGTCCCGAGCAGGCACCGCTAGCCAAAAAAGCCAGGTTGGTGGGCTACAGTCCGAAGAAAATCCGGGAGCTTGTTACCAAGTCTGCGGAAGAAAAAACAAAGAACGGGTGGGAGGATTATCAGAAAGCATTGAAAGAATTTCAGGACGCAAAATATCCTTCTGCCTCGAAAATGCTTCGGGAATTTCATACCACATATCCTGAAAGCAAATACCTCGACCATATCCTTTATTTAAAAGCGGAGGCGGAATACCGTAACACTTTTAAAGAACTGAATCCCATTTTTGACCGGGCCCTGGCTTCTTATAAGCTTGCGATGCGGGAATTTCCCAAATCAAAATTTTACGATCACGCCTTGTTAAAAGTAGGCAGTATTTTTGATGAAATTGGCTATAACCTGGAGGCGAGGGCACTCTACAATCAGGGGATCAAGTCCAAGCCGAAGAGCCTTTACAACGAAGCCCGAAAAAACAGCCTGGCGGCTATGCTGATGAAGGAAGGCCGGCTGGAGAAAGCTTTTAGCGCATTTCAGAAGATACTTAGAAAAGCGCCAAAGAATATTGAAGCCAAGGCGGGAATTTTTGAAATCGCTGAAAAATTCTTCGCGAAAAAAGATTATTCCAGAGCACTCAAGATTTTTGAGGCAGGGGCTAGTCGATGGCCGGGCGAACTCAATGAGAAGCCTGAAATCAATTTTTCGATGGCAGAAATCTATTTTTCACAAAAAAAGTATGAGAGAGCCAGAAAACATTTTTTCAGACTCCTGAACCTGGACCCGGCTTCCAAGAATGCACATAAAGCTCTCAATCGAATTGGTGATTCTTATATGGTGGAAGGAAAGTATCAGCATGCCCTGTCTGTTTTTGATGAATCAGGAAAAAAACTGGGCATAAAATTTGATGACGAAGGTAAACCCGTTCGCGATGAAGAGGGATTTTTAATCCGGGAAGACTCCGCAGACACCCAGTACGGGAAAATCCGCATGGCCGATATCGGAGTACGTAGTCCGCGTTTAAAAATCAGGGACATTGTTTTTGATGTTGGGCCTTATTACAAGCCGTTTAAAACTTTCGATAAAATATTTGTCGAGGCTCGAAATGTTGACATCCTGGCTGAGGTCACCCTGAGCCGGGGCATCGCTTATTTGCTGGAACAGAACTACCTCAAGGCGATAGATGAGTTTAAAAAACTTTTGCCGCTTGGACCGGAATCCCAGTTCTTCCAGGAAGCCGATCGTTACATCCGGCAGGCCCTTATTGCGCTAGTCGATAAATACGCCAAGCAGGATGGCAACCTTCCGATCCTCTATTCCTACAGCGACTTTGTCAGCCTTCCTATAGGGGATATTAACAATGCCCAAACCCTTCTTCAGGTTGGTGAAGCCTATCAGTCTATTGGTATGTTTGTCGAAGCTGTTAAATTCTATGAAAAAGTGAAAGTGCTGGATTCTCAGAAAACGTATAGGGACCGGGTGTTTCTCAACCTGGGAAAAATTCACCTGGATAATAAAAGTTATGACGAGGCGGTGTTAGTCGGGCGAGAATTTTTAAGGAGTTACCCCCGGAGCAAGTGGATTCCAGATGCGATGAAACTTTTGGCCCGAGGCTTAAGAGGACTGAAAGATTTTTCAGGAGCCCTCAGAGCCTATGAGGATGCGTTGGCAAGGGCTGAAGACAAGGCTGAAATTCAATACCTCATTGCGGAAACTTATACGGATATGAATCAATTTGCCGATGCTGTGCAATCCTATCAAGCGACTATTGAGACCTATGACAGGCAGGAAAGGGTGGTCCCCGAATACCTCAAAAATGCTTATTACAAGCTGGGTACATCTCTCTTTAAGTTGAACCGTTTTGGTCCGGCCATTGAAGCTTTGAAATCAGCCAAGGAGCTTTTTCCTGATAACTCCCTCAGGGATTGGGCAGATTATCTCATGATGGAGAGCCTTGAGAAACTCGGAGATCCTTTAAAGACCACTGAAGGCTTGAATCGGTTGGTGAAAACAGAAAATGCGGATGATCTCACCAAACAGGCCGCAGAAGCCAGGGTGAAAATCCGGGAATGGGAAAAACAATTAAAAGAGGGATGATTTTATTTTATAATAAAGCCGTGTCTCTCATCCAACCTGCCTCGTGATTCCGCCCATGACTACTAGTACCGGCAAAGAAAACAGCAAAGATATTGAGGCCCTCATTAAAAAAATGGAGGCCTTTAACGAGGTTGCGGAACAACTGCAACACTCCTATGACGAGTTGCAGGTAAGAGTCAAACAACTGGACCTCGAGCTTGCGGATAAAAACAAGGAGTTGGAAAAAAACCTTGTTGAAAAAGAGGAAGTTAAAAATTATTTAAACGATATTCTGGAAAGCCTGACCAACGGTGTTATCGTGGTGGATCGGTCAGGTCGGATCACTACATTCAACCAGACCGCAGGAAACCTGACCGGGTTGAAGCCGCAAAACTGTTTAGGAAAAACCCTGAAAGAAGTTTTTCCGTTCGACTTGTTTGAAAACCTGGTATCCAGACTGGAAAAAAACCATAAGGAAACGATCAGCCGGGATGAGGATATTACCACTCCCGAAAAGAAAATAATCCATGCCCGTGTTTCCGCATCTCCCGTATGGGACAATCATGGCGGCCAGATAGGAACCGTGTTGATCCTTCAGGACAGGACTGACTTACGCCGACTGGAGGAGTTTGCCCATCGTAACCAGAGGCTAAGGGAAATGGGAGAAATGGCGGCAGGAATCGCACATGAAATCAGGAATCCGCTGGGTAGTATAGAACTGTTCGCCTCGTTGCTTAAGAAAGACCTGGAAGGAGATCCTGAAAAAGCGAAGCTGGTCCAGCATATCCGTGCGGGTGTGCAGAACATGGACCGAATCATATCTACACTTCTGTTATTTGCCAAGTCGGCTCAGCCATCCCGCCAGCAATGTGATATCAATCTTTTATTGACGGAATTGTTGGACGGTCTGGACGATATCAGAGTGCCAGGCAATATTAAGGTGGTGCGCGATTTTGGCAAGGAAGAGATGCTGGCAAACGGCGACCGGGAGTTATTGCGGCAGGTTTTTCCCAATTTGATCCGTAACGCTATTCAGGCCATGCCGGGTGGAGGCGAACTGCGTTTGCAAACTGAGAAAGCTTTGATACCGGTGTCCGGGTCGGAAAGTGGGAAGGAAGCCCGTAAATTTATCGCCGTTACTGTTACCGATACGGGTGGGGGGATTTCTGCCGATGACCTTACCAAAATTTTCAATCCCTTTTTTACTACCAAGGATAAGGGGACGGGACTGGGGTTGGCCATATCGCATAATATTATCAAAGCCCACCAGGGGACGATTGAAGCCATGAGTGAAGAAGGCAAGAGCACATCTTTTAAGGTTAAGATTCCCTGCTGGGATGAGGATTTCGATGGAAAATAATTCTTCCAAAAAAATACTGATTGTTGATGACGAATCCGAAATGAGGATTGCGTTGGAAACAACCCTGAAGCGCGAGGACTATCAACTAGTTTGCGCGGAAGACGGTAAACAGGCACTGGACCTGTTTGAGGATGACGCGTTTGACCTGGTTCTGACAGATGTGCGCATGCCAAAACTGAGTGGATTGGAATTGTTGCGGGCGGTCAAGGAACGTTCACCCAAGATACCCGTAGTCATGATGACCGCATATGGAACGATCGACAATGCGGTCGAGGCGATGAAGGAAGGTGCCTTCGATTATCTGATAAAAGGGTCCGGGTTTTCTGCTGATGTGCTGGTTTCTACGGTGAAGCGTGCATTTTTAAATCCACAGGATTATGTTCCTCCAGTTCGCCCGATGGGTTTTATCGACAAGGCCGATTCGATCATCACAAAAAAAATCGTGACCCAGAATGAGGAAATGAAAAAACTCCTGAAATTTGCTGAGAATGTTGCTTACAGTAAATCGACTGTCCTCATTATGGGAGAGACCGGGACCGGAAAGGAATTATTTGCGCGCTATATCCATCAATGCAGTCCCCGAGCTGGAAAGGCCTTTATGGCTGTCAACTGCGCCGCTTTGCCCGAAGGTCTGCTGGAGTCGGAACTATTCGGTCATGAAAAAGGGTCTTTTACCGGAGCCACGGAAAACAAGGAAGGAAAGTTTCAGCAGGCTCACCAAAGCTCACTTCTACTGGATGAGATCACAGAGATGGGTCTGCCTCTACAGGCCAAACTCCTGCGGGTTTTGCAGGAACATGAGGTGGATAAGGTGGGCGGTAAGGCCCCTATCCCTGTGGACGTGAGGGTGATTGCTACGACCAACAGTGATGTCCGCCGCCGAATTCAGGATCAGGAATTCCGCGAAGACCTGTATTACCGGTTAAATGTGATTCCTTTGAATTTAATTCCCCTGCGTGAAAGAAAGGATGACATTCCAATTTTGGCGGAACATTTTATGAACCAGTTTTGCCAGGAAAACTCCCGCTCTCCCGTCAAGATGGATCCGGCGACCCTGGCCCTGCTGAAAAAATATAGCTGGCCCGGCAACATTCGGGAACTGGGAAACATCATCGAACGGACATGCCTGATGTGCCAGGGTGATACTCTGCTTCCCGCGCATCTGTTTTTCGATGATGAGCCGCTCTCTTCCGGAAAAAATGCGGCTGGTGCAAGACTCACCGGAACGATTTCTGAAATGGAAAAAGAATTGATCCTGCAAACACTGAAAGAGTTCAGTGACAACAAAACCAAAGCCGCCGAATCTCTGGGCATCAGCATCCGCACCTTGCGCAACAAACTCAACGAATATAACGAGGGCGAGTAGAACGCAATCTGTACCCTGTTACCTAAAAAGGCTTTTTCGCAAAGATGAGGGCAGGTTACACTCCATGCCGGTAGCTCACTGGCAAGGGCCAAAATTATGACGGATTTTGCCCATGCCGGGAAAATTCACCACTTCCCCACCTCCGCTCTTATCCACATAACTCTTTATAGATAAAGGGTTTTTGTTGCCATCGCTGTTCTTTCCCCCTTTTGGCTTCCTATGGTATGAAACTTGCTTTATTTAACCTGAACGCATTATTGGAGGCAAAAGCCTTCTATAAAAAACAAACTTTTTTAGAGAATGATTATGGACTTTCTGACAAATATGAAAATCAGTTCATCGGGCTTGGCAACTCAACGCAAGCGGATGGAGACCATCTCCAGCAATCTGGCCAATATAGAAACCACACGGACTCCGGAAGGAGGGCCCTATCGCCGGAAAGATGTTCTGGTTACTGCGGTTCCCCTGGCAGATGAATTTGGCAACACGTTTAAAAATGCGTTGGGTGATAAGTTGACCAAGGTGCAGGTCGCGGATGTGGTCGAGGATCAGTCGGAACCGCGTTTGGTTTATAACCCGAGCCACCCCGATGCCAATGATCTGGGTTATGTTGCGATGCCTAATATTGATCAAATGACGGAAATAGTGAATATGGTCACCACGCAAAGGTCGTTTGAGGCGAATATCACAGCTCTCAATGCTTCCAAGGCCATGGCCATTCGAGCGATCGATCTGGGTCGTTAAATAAAAAACCTTTAAACAATAATTCTCATGGAAAATTTTCTGGATTTTTTAAGACAGTTTGGCGAACGGTTTGGCGAACTTTCACAAGGTAAGAAGATAGCGGCCCTGTCTCTTGTCGCTTTGGCCCTGGCATCTCTGTTGGTGATGTCCTTGTGGTTGAAGACTCCAGACTATCAGCTTCTTTATGCCAACCTCTCTACTGAGGACGCGGGAGCGATTGTGGATAAACTGAAATCCCAGAAAATTCCTTTTGAGCTTTCAAACCAGGGCCGGACGATTCGCGTTGCTTCGGACCAGTTGCATGAAGTCCGCCTGCAATTAGCCAGCGAAGGGTTGCCGGAGGGTTCCGATGTTGGCTTGGAAATTTTTGATGATACCCCATTAGGAATGACGGAATTTGTACAAAAATTAAATTTCCAAAGAGCCTTGCAGGGTGAGCTGACTCGTACTATCAAAACCCTGGACGCGGTGGCCCAAGTCCGGATTCATCTGGTTATCCCCAAGGACAATCTGTTTCGCAAGGGTAAGCCCAAGGGCAAGGCTTCTGTGACGTTGAAAATTAAATCCGGTAAAACCCTGACGGAAACCCAGGTGCAGGGAATCGTCCACCTAGTTTCAGCGAGTGTCGGGGGTATTTCTGCGAAGGATGTGGTGGTGGTCGATGTGAAGGGTAATCTGCTTTCCGGTGGTATGGAATCCTCTGTTGAAGCGATGATGTCGTCATCCAATTTCAAACATAAAACGCGGGTGGAAAGAAAACTTCAACAAAGTATTATTAAAATGCTGGAAGATGCATTGGGGATGGGAAAAGTGATCGCCAAAGTCTCGGCAGAGTTGGATTTTGAAAAAGTGGAAAGAACCGAGGAAATTTATGATCCAGACTCTCAGGTTGTGAGAAGTGAAAACCAGGTTACTGAGTCCTCTACAGGTGCTACGCCTCCAGGAGGGATTCCGGGTGTTCAGGCTTTGGTCCCATCGGGTGCATCTCCAGGTGGAACCGTTGGCCAAGCGGCCAAGCGGAATAAATCGAATGCTATTACAAATTATGAAATAAACAAGGTTGTCCGGAGGGTTTCGAAACCGGTCGGCGAGATTTCAAAACTCAGTGTCGCAGTGATGGTCGATGGCTCCATGGCGGGAGACCCGCCGGAATATCAGCCGCGATCTCAGGAGGACATGGACAAGTACCTGCAAATCATTCAGTCTGCTGTGGGGTTTGATCAGGACCGGGGAGATATCATTCAGGTTGAGAACATTCAATTTGATCGGTCCGAGTTGGAAATGCAGAAGGAAGATATCGCCCGGTCCGAACAGATTGACCTGGGCATGGAAATCGGAAAACTGGTGGTGGGTCTGATATTCCTTATTCTGTTTTTCACCCGGGTCATCCGGCCTATCATCAATTGGATGACGATGACGGTGGAAGTGATGCCGGAAGCAGATCAACTGGGCGCAACGGAATTTGACGCAGTGGATGAAGAGAAACAACGCCTTAGTGAAATGGCTTCCGAGTCGGCTCATATTCGTGATTCAGTGGCAGAGTTTGTTTCTAATGATCCCAAATACACTGCCAGCGTGATCCGAAAATGGATGCGGGAAAAAGAACCTAAACCAGCTAAAAGTTAAAGCAAGTTGGCTATGAGAATCAGCGAGCAGGAAAAACTCGGTAAAAAACCATTGCCGTGTGCAAGAAATTGGAAGAAGATGGAAAAATCATTATAGGCCAAGGAGAAGCCATTGTCTGACCCAAGCAGTACATTTACCAAAAGTAATCTTGAACCGGAACAGGAAAAAGAAAGCGCCTCTTCACAGGAGGTACGTTCTTTTGAGCTGGATGAACTGAATATCCAGGATTCTTCCATGAGGCGTGGTTTTACCTATGATTCGGAAAATGCCCGAAACTTTGATCAGGGCAATGTCAAGACAGCCAAGGAGGGGGTAAAAGAACTTCTCAAGGATGCCCTGGACAAGGCAAAAAGGCAATCTGCGGAAATCAGGACCCATGCCCAAAAAGAAGGTCACGATGAGGGTTACAATGAAGGATTTAAAAAGGGAGAAGAAGCCGCCAAAAAAGAATTCAGTCCTTTTCTGGAAACGATACAGGGTCTGATTGCGGATTTGACCGTTTTTCGCAAAAATATGTATGACAAGGGGGAGAGAGAGATGATCGAAATGGTGGTTGACCTCGCGAAAAAGGTCATCCATTTCGAGTTTTCCACACGGGATGATGCGGTACAGGAGATGATCCGACTGGCTGTTCAATCGGTGCTGGACCGTGAGTCGATGGTCATCAAGATTAACCCTGCGGATAAAGGTTATGCGGAAAGCTTTCGCCCTGAGTTGCACCACCTGTTCAGTGAAATTAAAAATATTACCTTTGAGGCGCATTCCGGAGTAGAGCGGGGTGGCTGTGTTGTGGAAACTAACTTTGGCGTGGTTGATGCCAGAATGGACAAGCTGGGAGAACAGATGGACCGCATCCTGAACCTCGCTCCACCACCTCCTGACGAGTTGATTTCTGCGTCAACCCTTCAAGAGGATTCCGCAACGGGTACTGAAGAAGAAATTGCCGAGGAGGAGCCAGGCGAAACCCCGGCGCAGGATTCCGCAACGAGTACTGAAGAAGTCGCCGAGGAAGAGCAGGGCGAAACCCCGGCGCAGGAAAACGATCCAGAAACCGAATCCCCTGAAGAAACGAATTGAGTAATTATGGATACCGTTATTGATTTTAAAAAATACAGTTCATTTATCAAGAAAACCGATTTCGTAAAGAAAACGGGAAAAGTGAATCGGGTTATTGGCCTGGTCCTTGAAGGTGATGGCCCGGCGGTATCAGTGGGAAGCCTTTGCACTATCTACCCGAGTAACCGGCCGCCTATTCAAGCACAGGTGGTAGGTTTTCGAGATCAAAGTACTTTGTTGATGCCTCTTGGAGATATGCTTGGAATTGAGCCAGGAAGCCTTATTGAAGCCACAGAAGAATCCCCTACCTATAAACCCAGTGATGGATTGATTGGGAGAATCCTCGATGGTAACGGTCAGCCTATTGATGGCAAAGGACCGATTCCTTTTGGGAGTGAATATCCACTGATGGGCAGTCCGGTGAATCCACTGGATCGAAGACGCTTGAGGGAGCCGTTGGACGTAGGGGTGCGGGCTCTCAATGGACTGCTTTCTTTTGCCAAAGGTCAGAGATTGGGAATCCTTGCTGGAACCGGAGTGGGTAAATCGGTTCTGATGGGAATGATTGCCCGAAACACCAATGCCGATGTGAATGTGATTGCGTTCATTGGTGAAAGGGGCAGGGAGGTCAAGGAATTTATTGATGAAAACCTGGGCGAGGAAGGTTTGAAGCGGTCCGTGGTGATTGCCGCGGCTTCCGATGAGCCTCCGCTGGTCCGGCTTCGCGGGGCTTATATTGCAACGACCATTGCTGAATATTTTCGTGACCAGGGAAACGATGTTATGCTGATGATGGATTCGGTCACCCGTTTTGCCCTGGCGCAAAGGGAGATTGGCCTTTCTGTTGGAGAGCCTCCCGCCACACGAGGATTTACGCCTTCGGTATTTTCCTTGCTGCCTAAATTACTGGAGCGTGCCGGAACTTCATCAAGCGAAGGCTCGATAACCGGCCTTTATACGGTACTGGTGGAAGGGGATGATTTGAACGAGCCCATATCAGATGCCGTGCGAGCCATTCTCGATGGACATATTGTGCTAAGCCGCGAACTGGCTATGCATAACCATTATCCTGCCATTGATGTTCTGAATAGTGTCAGCCGTTTGATGATTGATGTTGTCTCCAAGGAACACTATGATTTGTCCATGAAGTTCAAGGATATTATGGCGACTTATAAGTCGGCTGAAGACCTGATCAATATCGGGGCTTACACACGTGGCAGTAATCCCAAAATTGATCAGGCTATTCAAAAACATGACCTCATGATGCCCTACCTCAAGCAGGGAATTTTTGATGGAATTGACTGGCGAACCAGTATGAATGAATTGAAAAAGATTCTGGAGGATTAAACTTGAGCTTTCGATTCGACATCATACTTCGTTTGAGAAAGAATAAAGAAGACCTTCTGAAGAAGGATATGGGGCTGATCAACACTCTCTACCAACAGCAACAGGATCAAAGGCAGTTTGTGCAGGACGCTACCGAGAAAAGCAGGAATGAATTGAATCAGAAGAAAAGATTGAATGTCGGTCTTGGAACAATGATTCTGTATGATAATTTTTTTCAGGGAACCCAGGCTCAAGAAGAGAGACAGGGTAAAATAATCTCAGAAATTACCACCAGGCTTGAGGCTAAGCGAGAAGAAGTGGTTGAGGCCATGCGCAAACGCAGAACCTTGGAAATTTTGAAAGACCGAGATGCCTTGAAAGAGCGAAAAATCAGAGAAAAGAAAGAAACGGCAATTCTGGATGAGGTGGCTTCCAATCTCTGGGGAAGAAATTTATAAGGGGCGCATCATGAAATTTAAAATAATTTTTGTTTTTATGCTTGCTGTAGTTTTCCTTCTGGCTGGAAGCTCCGACAAATACTTTGCCGGAAACCTGGAGCCCGGCGTGGCTTATGCCCAGGTGAAACAGCTCAATGAAGAGACTGAAAAGACCCGGGAGAAGAAAAAGTTGTTCCCGATGGAAGCGCAGAAAGAGGAGATGAAGGAAAAAGAAAAACTAAAATTGCCGGGCCAGATGCCTGCGGTCAGCCCCGAGACGTTTAGAATGATAGAAACCATAGAAAATAAGAGCCGGGAACTGAAAGAACGGGAAGAGGCATTACGCGTCAGGGAAACCCGGGTTGAGGCGTTGGAGGCCAAAGTCCGAAAAGACCTGGATAAAATTGAGAAAAATATTTCCGAATCGAAAGCGCAGATGGGAATTCAAGACGAAAAGACCAAGGAAAATGTCGAGGCTTTGATCAAAGTTTATTCCAGCATGAAACCGGAAGAAGCGGCTAACCTGGTTGAGGCCATCGATGAAGGCCTCGCGTTACAAATTATTTCGGGAATGAAAAGTAAAATCGCAGGGCAGGTTTTAAGTAATCTGGATGTTAAAGTCGCGAAACGAATCAGTGAAAATATGGCAGGTAAGAGAGATAAACCGATGTCTGGTTCCCCTGACAACTAGCCACCAGCGTGACGCTGGACTCAGCTTGCAATAGCGTTTTATTGCTAGCAAAGAGTTGTCTCGGCTGAAAGAGCTCTTGCCCAGTTTACCCCTCCGGGGCATGAAGATCAGGGAAGAGGATCACACCCTCCCACGGGAGTGGGCCATTTAGCTCTTCAAGCTTTTGGCGGTATCCTGAGGTTCCGGATTGGTCATGCCAAAAGATATGATCATCTTCAATCCTTCTTCCACGGACATTTTCAGGGCAACGGCATCCTTCTCCGGGACCATGAAAAGAAACCCTGTCGTTGGGTTGGGTGATGTGGGAACAAATACATTCAGCATTTTTTCGCCTGACGCATCTTTGATGTTTTCTGGAGTGTTACAGCATACAATCCCGAGTGTTTTTAATGGCTCGCGGGGGTAGGTGATAAGCACCATTTTTTGGAAATTGGCAGTTTCGGTCAGGGAGATGGTGTCCACGACCTTTTTGATGCTTGTATAAATAACCCGGACCACCGGGATTTTGTGGAGAATTTTTTCTCCCAAAGCCACAACTTTTTTCCCGATAAAGTTTGTTCCAAACAGTCCTACCCCAATAATAAACAGGCCAAGCAGGAGAAATCCCATGCCCGGGATATGCCACTCTTGCATTAAATTCAGGCCCCGAGATCCAAAGATTCCTTTGATCGCAGGCGTCATGGCTTTGTCCACGCGGGTGATGACGAAAGACAGAATCATGTAGGTCAGGCCTGCTGGAATGGTTACCAACAAACCAGCGATCAGATTTTTTTTGAATGCTTTTTTGAACATGACTGAATTCCCGTGGTCTGCTTTTCATCTATTTCAGGGTCTCAATATGTCTTTTGACTTTACCGGACAATGCCGGATGACTGGTTGAGCCCAGATCAATAAAGCGCTGGTAAAAATGAATCGCGGACTTTAAGTTCCCTTCCTCTTCATATAAAACGGCCAGATTATAATGGGTGCCCGCATGAGCCAGGTTAATTTTAAGAGCCTGATTCAGAATGGATTTGGACTTTTCCAACTGGGCTATGCGTTTATAGGCTACCGCCAGATTGTTCAATGCTTCCAGATTCTTAGGATCAATTGAGATCGCTTTCTGGTAATTGCGAATCGCCCCGTGGAAATCTTTTTTCGCATAGTATACCACGCCAATATTGTTATAAGGCTTGGCATAATTAGGGTTTAAATAAATAGCCCTCAGGAACTCTTCAATAGCACGGTCGTATTGGCGCAATTCTTTGTAGATCACCCCTATATTATTGTAAATATCGGGGTTTTTGGTATCAAGTTCCACGGCTTTGGAATAATTTGTCAAAGCCTTTTCCCAGCTTCGAGACTGCTGATAAAAAATTGCCCGATTGAAGTAATAATCACTATTTTTAAAAATATCCGGTTCCGGTGTAGTCGGAAATGACGGTTCGTTGGTTTTGGGTGTGGTGGGAATCCTGACAAAAGTTGATGGCTTGATTTTTTTTGATGGTTCTGCTGTTTTCATTTTTTCAGGGACCTTTACAGCAGGTTTTTCTTCTGCGGGCGGGCTTATCTCTACCGGGGCTTTTTGTGGAGTTGAAGGCTTCTCTTCGGCAACACGCGCTGGTTCCTGTGCTTTGGCTTTTTCCGTAGAAGACTTCTTTTTAGGCCCAGGTACCAGCTTGGGTTTGACTACCTTTTCCTCATTTTCCAGAACAGGAACTTCTTTCATTCCCGGTTAGAGTATCGGGACATTGCCGGGTTTTTTTGCAGGAACCGTGTTCTGGAGAACTGGCGGAGGAACTGGTTTAACAGGAGGGGCAGGGGCCTTTGCCACCACAGGTGACGAGCTCTGCCTTTTATTGTGACCTAAAGGATTCGCCAGCAGTAGATATGCCAGGATCGAGGCTGGTATAACGATAAGAATTACAAACCGTCTTACTTCTTTGGAGTCAAACCTGGCAGAAGACCTGGTTTTGGAGCCCAGGTTCTTGAGAAGGTTGATTCCCGGACTGAGGTTGAATGATTTTTCTTTTACGGCCTTCTTAAGGCTGTCTGCGATCAGGCTCAAGGGGTGCCCCTCTCAACCGGCGGTGGATACGGATAACAGTATGGGCTTCCGGCCTGAAAATTTTAAGGCTTTCAAGTTAACTTTTGCGGAATTAAGATCTTTGAACGGACCCACATAAACAATATACCAATCTTGCCCGGCTGAGACTGCTTTTTTCCAGAACGTGTCAAAGCCGCCGGCTATCAACTCTGTTACATATTCATCCGCTTCCGCTTGCGTTTTAAGTGAGTAGACCTGAATGCGGTAGTTCCCTCCACGCTTGCTCGCCGCACCAGGATTCCCGGTGCTGGACGGTTCCCGGGGCGTAGTCGCTGTTGGAGTGGAAGCCGGTTGAACGGTTTCTTCCTCGGACTGCGCCAACGTGGGTTCCACAGGTTCCGCTACGGTTGGAGCCTGGGAAGGGACAGGTAAAACTTTCGGTTTGCTTTGCTCAGGCCTGGGTGTCGAAGGCTCTGGAGTCACAGACCTCTTTCTGTCCCCGGTGGATGCTTTAGCGAGAGGGGCAGGGCTTTCCTTTTGAAACATTGGTAAAAGGGCAAAACTTATTTTCCCCGGTTCCATTTTAGCGAAGATGAAGAATGTCAGTCCGGCAATAAAAAATAGCAGGGAAGCGAACAAGGGCAGTTGTGTTTGCAGGAAGCGTTTTAAAAAGTAATTTTTATTTTCCTGGCCCAGGAGACTTCGAATGGCTTCCCGCACGTGTTGCCGGTCAATTATATCGACCTGTGTATTGTATCCTGCAAGCAGGGCGCGATCGCAAACGAGGTTTATCAAACGGGGGTAGCCCATTGAATATTTGTAAATTTCTTTCTGAGCTGATTTGGCAAAGCTAACCTGGGAAGCCGCGCCAGCTACGAGAATTCGATGGGAAATATAATTCCCTGCTTCTTCCGGGGTCAAAGGTGCAATTTCATAGCGGATTGAAATTCTCTGGTTCAACTGTTTCAAAGTGGGGAGCTTCAGTTTTGCGTTCAGTTCCAATTGCCCTACGAAAATGATTTGCAGAAGCTTGTCTTTTTCGGTCTCGAGATTGGATAGAATCCGAAGCTGTTCCATGACATCAAGAGACAGGTTTTGCGCTTCATCGATAATCAGCACCGTAGATTTTCCTTGTTCATGCTGATTCAGGAGGAATACGTTCAAAGCATCGATCAGTTCTTTTTTTGAGGCACTGTTTATCCAGGTAGGATCTGCTTTCACTGAATCTTCAGAGGGGGCAGGGTCCAGTTCGATAGAAATTTCCTCGCCGGTGTAACCATCTTCGACCACACCCACAGGCTGTCTTGCATGGAGTGATTTAATGCGAAGGTCTTGAATAATGTTTCGCAAAAGGTCCATGTCAGAAAGCATGGGATTCAGGATGAGGGCGACTTCGACTTTCTCATCAAGCCTGTCCAACAGGCACCGGCATAGTGTTGTCTTCCCGGTTCCGACATCACCAGCGATGACCATAAACCCTTCCCGCTGTTTGATGCCATAGAGCATATGATCCAGCGCCCCCTGGTATTGCTTGCTCATGTAAAGGAATTTCGGGTCCGGGGTCAGGCTGAACGGCTTTTCCTTGAACCGGTAAAAATTTTCGTACATTAAAACTTACCTTTTGAATGAGGGAGTCACTACGCGGTCCGTGACAACATCGTATCCTGAGTTTCTTAGCTGGCTCTTCGTACTTAAAAATTTATCGTCAATGGCTTTGCCTACCATGATTTCCGGGGTCAGCAGAATCGCCAGCTCTGTCTTGGCCACCGTTTCCTGGTTCCAGTGGAACAGTCGCCCCACATAAGGAAGGGCACCTAAAAGGGGAACGGAATTGTCATCGACTTCTTTTTTGGTTTTCATCAGGCCACCGATAACAATGGTCTGTCCGCTCTGCGCCAGAACGATATTGTTGGATTCGCGCACATCAAGAATAGGCACTACGTTTATTGCGTCAGGAGAGGTTCTTTCGCCGGATTGTTCCGTGATGCTGGTGTTGATGCTCATCATGATCTGCCCGTTCGGGTTGATCTGGGGAACAACATCGAGCACGATCCCGATGGTGATTGCTTCGGGGATGTATTCGGTTGTGGCGGCGGATGTTGTTGTCGCCGCAGTGACTTCCGGCCTAAAGAAAATATCTTCGGTTCCCACCTTGATCACGGCACGCTGGTTGTTCAGGGTTGCTATTTTTGGACTTGAAAGTACACTCACCTGCCCCTGTTTGGATAAAGCATCGACAACAAGGCTGAAATCGCCGGAAGCAAGGGTATAGGCGAAGTCGGCGGCACCGGCCAGGCTTATCTGCCCTGGGCTTGTTCCCCCTGGGTGCGAAATAGTGAACGGGCTCACATTTCCCCAATTGATTCCCAGTTGGTAATCATCGTTTAAAGTTACTTCGATGATTCTCGCCTGGATAAAAACCTGCCGTTGAACGGAACCTTCTATCGCTTCCAGAAACGCCGCTACCTGAAGCAAAACCTCTGGATAATCTTTTACCACGACCATTCCGGCTTGCCGGTTGACAATCAGGAAAGCTCTTTCTTTGTCCTCTTGCTGGGCAACGGGAGAAGTCGAGCTCTCATCAGCAGACCCGGAAGATTCTTCCACTGTAGAAGAGGAGTCTCCGCCTCCTCCCAATAAGCTTGCAACCAGGTCTGATGAATCGCTCCCTCCAGAATCCGATGAATCGGCGCTTGCGGAATCTTCACTTGAACTTTCACCATCTGCCGCTGTTGAGGCAGAAGGTGTTACCAGGTTTTTTAGTCCGTTTAATATTTCGGTCCAGAGATCGGTTTCCTCAGATGCTTCTACTGAACTCGTTGATCGGGTATTCGCATCGCTTTCCCCGGAAGAGGACCCACCGGAGCTCGAGGTCGTGCCAGAAGTTCCGGAACTGGATTTTAATACGCTACTTCCCGCCCTTTTGGAAATTACGTAATTCAGAAAAAAGGTGCGAGTTTGCATTTCTTCACGCCGAACACGGATGAAATTCCCATCGATTTCATATTCCAGATGCAAAGGAGGCAGTAAACTTTTCAGGGCTTCTTCCAGTGTTACGTTTTTAAGATCTACAGACGCCAGTTTGTTCACACCCGGAGCAATGATAATGTTCTGCTCGATTTCCTGAGACAGGGCGAACAGTACATTTTTGATATCTACTCCCCGGGCCGACATGGTGAAACGAAGTCCTTTTTCTTCCTGTTCTCTAGGTTCCAGGGAGGGTTGGATTTCTGTCAACTCCTCTGGCAATTCGTTTTTGGCGGGTTTTGCTTTTTCAAGAGGAATTGTGACCTCGCGGGTTTTAGGTTTTTCCGCACGGTCCTTTTGAGCTTGGCTGGGTATAATGTCCCCTTTTTTGGATAAACCCAACGCAGAACACGATACGAGGGCCAAGCTCAAAGCCAGAATTCCTACACGCCGAAATGCCGGTGTGAATGTATTTTTAAGGGGCATGATAGTTTCTATGAATTTAAACAAATTTATACTAAGTTAATGTACAACGAAAAACGCCATAAGTCTAATGAAATCTGTGTGTTTATGGGTGTTTGGGTGGGGAAATTTTGAATCGCTATATTCTAATTCGAGGCATTATTTTCGGTTGTGCTTTCGCAACTTGAATCTGGTTTTTTCGAGGACCAGGATTTCTTCCTTTCCGCCTGCATCCAGAATGACCCGGTTGTCAAGAATGCTGAGTACCCGTTTTCCAAATGCGAAGTCACCTTTCATGAAATTTTCCCCGCTGATCGTGGCGATGCGTTTACCGTTAACATCGAAGATCGCCTGCAATATCAGCCTTTGTGGCAGTGCTGCGGGAATATTGTCTTTGGAATAAATGCCCGGTGGGAGTTCGAAAGGGTTCGCGCGCGGCTCCATATCATTTGCCGCAGAAGCGGTTCCCGGTGCAATGAAAGTAAGCAGAATAGTAAGCAGAAAATTATATGGGCCTGGGAGATTCAAAGTCATGGCTCTCCAAAAACGGTTTCATCTCCCTCCCCAGGGCAGTCCGGGAAGTCCAATTATAATACTATAACTTTGATATGCAGGCGAGATTCCAGTTTGGGAAGGATTTTCTCATCTCGGGTGGTTTCAAGGCTTTGAATGGTAATGACAGCGGGAAAGTTTTTTAGTGAAGCTATAAAATTTTTCAGTGAGTCGTAATCACTTTCAATTTCCATGACCAGAGAAACTTCCTTCAAGCGGAGACCGGCTCGGGAAAGACGCCTTTCATTGGTTTTCAAGGACTTTAAAAACACCCCATAAAAGTCGGCTTCGTTCTGAAGCTCGCCGAGAATTTCCGTGCCCTGTCCTTCCAGACGGTTTTTGGTTTTCTTGATGGTGGTTTGTAATTCAACGATTTCATTTTTTATTTTTGTTATCTGGGCTTTGGTTTTTTTGACGCGAGACGGGTTGATCAGGATTTTCTGGAAGGCTCCTATCGAGGCTTGAGTCTCTCTTGATTGTTGTTCCAGTAGTGCGACTTTTTTTGTTTGTACCTGATACTCAAACTGGTAAAACCCGTAACCAACGGCAGAGAGCAGGGTGCCGACAACGATCACGATTTCCCGGACGCTCATCTTGCTTAAATCAAATTTTGGGGTTTCGGCCATGGTCAGGGTCTCATTTTTTATTCAAGCAGAATGGGCAGGAGCTGGAAAAACGTATATTTCAAACTTTATTCCGGGACTATTATATGCTTCCTCTTTCAAAGGGCTTGATTTAATAAGTTTGACGTTGGTGAAAACCGGAGAGTGTTTTAAATCCTGAAGCAGAACTCTCAGAGAACTTTGAACTTTCAGTCCTGAACCAAAAATTTGTCCCTCTATCCTTACCCGCTCCTTGTTAGAGATATCCGCCTTACTTCCACTACGGGCCAGGCTCGCTTCTGCGCCTTCCTTTTCCACGCTCCCTTTTGCGGCATAGGTGATTTGGGAAATCGCGGTATTATTCGAAATCAGGAGAGAGAGCTCAGAAAAAACCCGATCGAAGTCGAATGGAAAAGGAGTGCTTCCCGGGAGTTGGTTTTTCTCCTTCCTCAATGCTTTTTTAGTTTCTTTAAAACCTTTTAACTGTTGAATGGGTTTTTCCAGCTCTGGAGCCTGAATCTGCAATTTCGCCAACGCGACTTTCTGATCAGTGAGCAATTGTTTCTTTTTTACAACTTCACCCCTCAGGTGAGAGCTGTAGCCATATAAAGCGGCAAACAAGACGAGCACAGCCGCCAAAGGTACCAGCTTGACCAGCGTTTTTTTGATGGAGGGCCGGTATTTTTCCGGCAAGATATTGATCTTGTCACATTTTCCCAGAGCCAGCCCGGCGGCAACGGTTAAGCTGGGACCGTAGAGTTTCATTTCTTCCTTGGAGAGGGAGTCATCCTGAACACCTGCCTGCATGAAAACATTACAACGATCAATTTCCAGTTGCAGGTTTTCTTTTAAAAACCGGTACATGCCACTCAGCCCGACCCCTCCGCCGGAAAGAATCAGGCGGTCCACCGCACCTTTGCGATATTGGTTTTTGAAATATTCGATAGAACGGTCGATTTCCGTCACCTGTTTGACGAGGATCGGTTCAAACCGTTCACGGATCAGTGGTAAAGGAATTCCCTCCTCTGTCTTTCCCTCCGCGTCTTCGGCAGGGTAGCCGAATGTTTTTTTAAGTTGTTCGGCGCGTACCGCATCAATGACTGCGGTTTTCCCAGCTTCCAGCTCATATTCGCCTACCAGGCATTCTGTCAGGTTTTTACCGCCGTTAGGAATTTCCCGGGAAAACAGGATATGCCCATCGCAGACAAAATAAATACGCGTACGCTCTGCCCCCATGTCGACATAACTGGTTACAGTTCCAGGTTCCAGTTTTGCGACAGCTGTATCATAATCCCACAATGCGACAGGAACAACGGTGACCCCGGCAGGGCGCAGACCTGCACCTTTGGCGATGGAAACTATAAAGTCCACCACATCTTCGCGTACAATGACGCTCAAAATATCGAGAAATGTTGCGCCGTCCTGGTCGGTTTCGGCCATGACATAATTATCAACCACCGCCTTATCCAGATCGAACAGTACTTCTTCCTTGGCGTTCCATTTTGCGGCATCGATCAGTTCTTCAGGAGGCATCTTAGGAAGTGAGGCGTTACGGATGATGACATTATGGCCGGTGATAGAAAGGTAAACCGTTGAGCTTTTGATCTTGGCTTCGGAGAACATTTTTTTAATCATGCCCCCCAATAAACCGGCCCGGTCTTTCTGCTGAAGGATGGCGGCGGGAATTTCCCGGATGGCAAATTTGGTGATCTGGAATCCCTCTTCGTTTCTCACCAGTTCCACGATCTTGATGTCGTGGAACCCGATATCCAGCCCAATACTTGTTTGCTCTTTACCCATTACCTATTCCTGGAAAAGATAAAATGCTCATCATGTTCAGATAAAAATCAACAAAGGCCATCATGCCGATTATCGCACAACTTTTTGATTTTATGGGAGTTATTTTTAGAAAGAGCGTGGGGTTTCAGGGTGCGATTCGGTAGAGAGAGTTGCCAGATCAAGATTCCTGCGGAACTGAGGCATTTCCCCCGCCCCCGCAGAAGTCATAAGCATCGGAGTCCAGTCCTGCGGTTTCGTCGAAGGTGAGTGTGGCGTTGTTGGAAAGATCGACCGAGTTGGCAACGATGGAACCTTTGAACTCGGCGTTGTTCTGCAGGTTGAAATCCAACTGGTCTCCGTAGATGCCGCCAGTGAACAGGATATTGTTTTCGAATGTTCCCTGTCCGCCGATCAGCACTAGCACATCTGCGGCATCGTCTCTGACACGGTTGACCTTTGAATTATTTGCCATGTTGAAGCTACCGTTATTTTGCATTGTCATGGTCCCATCGACCGGGGTCGTGTTACCAATGAGAAATTCGGCCTGGCCGGTTATCGATACATTGCCTGTGACATAGAACTTCACGGTTCCCAGTATCTGCACATCGGCGGTGCTGGACAAGGTGATGTCCCCATTTACCCACACGGTGGTGGTGCCTCCATCAGAGCCAAAGGTCGTGATTCCGGAAGATTGAGTCCAGTTACATATCTGCACATTAGTACTTGTGTATGTGTTGCCACCGGCGGTCAGGTTGAAGTAATTACCTGTACCCCCCGGGCAATCAGTCGCCGGGTCGTCTGGAAAGGTCGGCAGGGCCGGCAGGGCCGGAACATCGCAAGCACCCCCCTCAGTGGTCGCAGTAGCGGGTTCTACACTGGAGTTGTTGACGTTGGTGATCGGCTGACAACTGGTGATCGCGTTGGTGCTCAGGGCACAGGTAATGGCAACGGTTTTTGAAAAGGATCGCAGAGCACCGCCAAACTTTCCAATGGACGTGACTTTGATTTCTGTTGAGTCGACAGCCGTCACCTGAATTTCGAACGAACCTCTTGAGTTGCCAAAAGGAATATCAGAAGGGAAGTTTGCAGGTGCCGTGACCCAATCGTCACACCCCCCTGTCCAACTGGTGCAGGGACAGCCTGTTTCGGTGGTTCCTCCTTCCAGCAGACATTTCTCGGCAAAACGAAGCCCCGCCTCTGCGGCCAGAAAGGCGTTGGTCGAAGTGTAGGTGAGCGCGCCACCTGCTTGTTTCTGTCGGCTCTCGGCCAGAAAATTGGTGGCTATGCTACCGATGATGATCACCGCAAAGATGACTGCCATCAACGCCGCCACACCGTCCTCATTTTTTATAAAGGAACGAGACCAACAGCTAAATGATTTTTTCTTGTTCATCATATCCCGATTCGCGGAACCACTCCTGATGCCAGCGTAAAGTTTTCGCCGTTGGCTCCTGTTAATTCCATTCTAATTGTGTAATAAGCCTTGCTATCGTTGTTTGTGGTTTCAGTGATGACAAAAGCGGTGACCTGTGTAGCCACGGTGGTTGTTACCGCATTACTAGTGCGCGTTATCTTTCCAGTCCCGCTGTTGTAGCTGTATAAAATTTGTGAGAGGTTCGTGTCCTGTTCGTAGGCACTCAGCTTGGTAAACTGGATTGACGTGGCGGTTAGGGTAATAGCATCTACCCTGTTATCGGCCATGCGCAATTCACGGATCATAAACTCCATGGCCAGCTTGGCTTCGTCTACAAGGTCTTTCTGTCCGGCAGAGAGTTGACTGGTGCGGGCAGCATTCGAAATAAGCTGTACGCTGAACACTCCCAGGATGCCCATGACAACCATGGCCATAACGATTTCAACCAGCGTGAAACCACTTTCCGCGCCTGCTTTACGCCTCTTTGAGTCAGGCTCTGTTGTGAACCGATGGATAATCATCATGCGTCCAAAGCAAATAAAGTAAAAAATTTCAGGTCGCCCACTATCTCAGGGTGAGTGATTGTGAGAGTTACTTTTTTGGCAAAACTGGTAGCACCCGTGTCGGTGTCCAGATCTGTGGAAGCGACATTTATTTCGGCACAAGTTATGGTGTAACCTTCCTCAGACGTTACAGTAATACCGGCGCAGGGAGAAACGTTGCGCGTTTTACTGGCTATACTCTCTATATGTTTTAGTGCAAGGAAAGAAGCTTGAACCGTTAACTCGGGCCGCTTGGTGTCTTCGAGTTGGGAAAAAGGAATCATGATCGATGGAATGGCAATCCCGATGACCACAATGGCGAGGATAATTTCCACCAGAGTGAAACCACTCTCCCTAGCCAGGAGGCAACGCCGCAAACAAGGTTTTTTTATCTGGATCATGACACCGTTACCCTTCCGGTATATTGTTCCACGGCAATATTTTGAGTGTTTCCGCCAACTGTAATCTGAACAGTGCCGAACTGAACAGCTTCGCCAAAACGGTTGAATGAAATGGATATGGCATTAACAATATTGGCCCCTTCCAATTTTCGCGACACATCACTAAAAACCCCGGACGGGTCAACGATTGAGTATGAATTGGTGCCGGTGCCGGCGGGACTGAAAGCAATTGTTATCGGACTTCCCGAGGCAGGGTTCCGTGACATAGCTAGTTCCTGCGCGTAACGTATATCTGTCTCTATAGTTGCCGCCCAGGTTGCCGCATCAATGCCGGATCTGTCAAAACTAGGAAGGGCAACCGCCGCGATGATTCCCAGGACAAGAATCACGCTGATGATTTCTATTAAAGTGAATCCTCTGGAATTTTTGATATGTCGGCGCATTATTATCACCATCGACATGCTGAAATAAAAGTTCTGCTCAAGAGGGACAACGATTGAATATCTTACGTTTATTTAAACAGGGGTCCCATTAGAATTATAGTTCCGTATTTACAGGATGTCAAAGCGCGAAATCTCTGTTTTCAAAAGGCTTGTAAACCCGCATGTTATGAAAAATCGGTCGTCAACAGTTCTTTTATCCTTGTCTCTGGTCCAACAAGATTTATAATTAGTTTAGATCATTAACTTTTTTGACAGGTGTTTGGAAGATGCGAATCGGCAGGCATTTCAGGTCTACAGCCTTAGAGGCGAAAGAAAGGCGCGGGGAAAGGCAGGTTTCCCATCGCCCGATCTGGATCGTGGTCCTCGCTTTAGCTTTCTTCCTGTCCAACGGAGTTGGCGTCCTGAGCTTGCTCGACCTCTCGCTTACCTCAACGGCCTGGGCAAAAAAATCCGACAAAGACAAAGACAAAGACAAAAAAGACAAAGATAAAGACAAAGATAAAGACAAAGACAATGGTTGCGAGGATGATGAGCAAGTTGCGATCTGCCATTATCCACCTGGGAACCCGGCCAATCCGCAGAACTTGTGTGTCGGATCGGATGCGGTTGCCGCTCATGTTAATAACCACGCCGATACTGTGGGGAAATGCGACACCACCGAGGTTCCCTGCGTGTTGAACGATGATGATTTCGTCTACGGCGTTTCCGCTTGCAGTTCCGTTATCGAATGTTCCGGTATAAATAAATTGCAGATTTTATATGATCCGAACTTCCTTTCCACCCCGAATGCTGGAGCTCCAAACATAACCATCCAGGGATGGGACGATGCGAGTTTCTGCCGGGTCGATCTGGCCATCGTCAGTGGGGGGAAGAAATGTGGATACAAGATCGGCACCACGGGAGGCAAGGTCAACATACTGACGGACGCCAAAGGCAAAACCGAAACCTGTGAAATGATCATAGAGCTCCGCGCGCCAAGAGACTTAGCGATCCAGGGAGACGGCGAAGATGATTGAACGACACCACACCAAAAATGAAAGCCGCGCAACGAGGCGGGTTTTTCAGCGCCCGATCTGGATTATGGCTCTCGCTGTAGCCTTCCTGCTGTCCAATGGAGTCGGAATCCTGGGGCTCTTTGACATCTCACTTACCACCACGGCTCTGGCAAAAAAGGACGACAAAGACAAAGATAAAGACGGCAAAAAAAAGGGCGGCGGTGGTGGTAGTGGCGGCAGTGGCAGTGGAGATGAGTGCAATCCCGAAGTGGACAAGTACGGACTCTGCGCCAACCATGGATTCGTTACCATCAAGGGCATGACCAACAAAGTCTGGGTGCACAGCACCACGGGAAGTATCTGGACCGAGGTGACCTCCCCCGATGTCAATGTCGATACAGGTAGTGGCGATTCCTTCACCAAAGGATTAACCAAGAAGGGGAAGTTTGAAACGGATACAGGCAATCTCAAAGTTTATTACTGTCGGGAGCCTTTGGGCGGCACTGAACTTAAAATCACCAGCCTTTCAACTGGCGATGTGGATATCCGTTTTTTCGAAGGAACTCAATTCGATTTTGACATCATCACATCAGGTACCGTGAAAAATAAGATGGGAGATTGCGACAGTTGCGGCTTCAAGCTGAGGGGACAAGTCCTCGGTAATATCTTCATCAGCGAAGTCCTCCTGGAAGACGATAGCAAGGCGAACAACTGTCTCTACTGACTCGGCTGTTTATTCTCTCCCTTGATCCAGGTATGTTTTGAAAATAGCAGGCCCGCCAGTGTCATGGGTGCCCAGAAAATGAAGGGCCTGCCCAGCAGAGTGAACCCCAGAAAAAACGTTACGATTCCCACCCAGAAACCGTTGTTCTCGTGAAAGAATATCCGGTCTACTTGTTTGTACTGGTGCAGGACGAAGATGAAGAAGCGTCCGGCCCACAGACCCGTTATGCCCGAACCCACCGATGCGAGCGCGAGAGTAAAGCTTGAGAACGGCATATTCGAGACCAGCGCGTAAACACCGTAGTAACAGAACAGGCCGAGCCCTACCCCGATGTTTCTATCCAGATTTTCCAGCCACAGTCCGATGATGGAGCCGGTGAGCCAGGAAGCTGTGATGACCATGTACGTCAGATAAGCGGAAGAGATATTGATTTGCAAAAGGATCAAATAGCTAAACTGCAAGATGGAGAAATACAACCCGGTCAGGAAGGCGTATGCAGGGAATTTAATCATCATCGAAGTACCTTCCTGTAAAACGTTCCCATCCTCTTCTAAGCACCAGATCCAGATTATCCAGTGCCAGAGGCACGGCTTCGGTAAGGTAAGACGGAACATCAGCGGAGGCCAAGATTGTTAAATTTTCTTCATAGTCCCTTGTCGCTTGCTTCACATTCGACTCATTAAGGGGAAGGTTGTCTGAGGCGTAGGCGAAACTTCGATCGGCCTGTTCGCTGTCGAGCACCATGACTTGCTTAAAGGCTTTTGATAAAGCCGCAACGACCCGGGCAGGTGTGCGGTTATTGTTCTGCAATGGACCACTCAGTTGTACGGCGATGGTTCCTTTTACTGTCATCCGGGATTTTGCCAGTTGGTAGAACTCCTTTGTGTGAAGGATGGCTTCCTGAATGGTAAGAGGAGAGGGGATGTCCATAATGATCAGGTCAAATTTTTCGTCGGTGGTTTTCAGGAAATGTTTTCCATCATCAACGGTCAGGTTCCAGTTCTCGAATCCGGACAGCTCTTCAACAGGCGTGAAAAACCGTTGTCCTGCCAACAGGACCCCGGCATCGAGTTCAACCGATTGTACGAATCGTGAATGGGGATAAACTTTGGCGATGGAAGATAGGGTGCCGTTTCCGATAATCAGAGTTTTTTCAGGTTTGATGAGTGTGGCTGGAATTTCGGCGATATAGTAATTCAAATCTTCCAGGTCCGAGGCGTTGAGATTGAGGAGTCCGTCCAGATAAAGGTAGCGTTCTTTATCCTCGTCTTCCATCACCTCCACTTTTTGGTAGGCGGAGTTGATCGATAACAGGGTGGTGGCGGTATCCAGGGAATGTTTATTCTCATACAGCAGGGCGGTGGTGCGCCGGTCTATTTGCTTGATGGAGCTGCCAGCGACAATAGCCATTAGTACAAACACCACCGTCCAGGATTTTTTCTGCAATGCCAGTTGAATGACAATCGCGAGCAGAGCCCAATAGATGGGAAGGATAAAGTCGACACCTTTATTCCAGCTCAGGCCGACGATGGCAAACCCTGCCGCAAAACCGATCAGTTCCATGGAATAAAGAATTTTCATTTTTTGTGTGGCGTTATCCGGATTTGAGATTCTTTCATTTATCAGTCGTGGCAGAAACACCGCGAAGATGGAACTGAATATCAAGGCGTAGATAAACATTAAAACCACATACCAGGCTCCGTTCAGGTCGAGTTTTGCGATCCCTACCGCGAACATCCTGTAGGAGAAAGGAAATGTCAGGTGGAGAAAAGCGATGGCGAGAAACGAGGTTTTAAAAAATTTCTCTGAAAATTTCAGCGACAGAAAATAACCGATGGAGAGCCCGAGAAAAAAAGCTGCCGTTACCAGGATAATCACCACCTCCTCTCCGTACAAGATGGTGACAAAATCACGGATCATCACGAATTGCGAGACACTCAGGCAGGTTCCTACCAAAAACAGGAGAATGGGTTCTCTGAGGATGTGGTAACGGTTCATAGGTTTAGCCTGGCCCACTCCCGTGGGAGGGAGTAGGGAAATTACTTTTTAAGCCGAGATAACTCTTTTACCCCTGCGGGGCATGAAAGCTGATGAAGAGGAGATCACAGCCACCGGCGGCTCGCCGGACGCCTAGTGGATTCTATCAGGAAGTCAGAAATGCTGGAAGGAGTGTTTGGGTTTGCTCAGGCAGGCAGTTGGCACATATCCTGTTTTTGGAGGTTTGATTTGCTGTTTTCGCTGGAAGAGCCATTGTTGCCGTTGGACTGTTGATAGCGAAACACTTTGCCTTCGTAATTTGTGATCACCACTTCGTGTTTGTTGTGTTCAACAACACTGTTGGGGAGCAGTCTTACTTTACCGCCTCCGCCTGGAGCATCAATCACGAAATAGGGTACTGCCATCCCTGAAGTGTGGCCCATGAGGTCTTTCAGTATGTCGAGTCCTTTTTGTACGGATGTGCGGAAATGGTCTGTCCCCTCCGTCATGTCGGCCTGATAAATATAGTAGGGCTTAATGCGGTTCTTCAGCAATTTCAGCATCAACTCTTTCATGACCTCTGCGTTGTCATTGACGCCTTTTAAAAGAACGGTCTGACTGCCCAGCGGAATTCCCGCATCGGCAAGCATGGCACAGGCTTTTTCCACTTCGGGAGTGATCTCCGCCGGGTGGTTAAAATGCATGTTGAAATACAGGGGATGATATTTTTTCAATATCGAGCAGAGGTTTTCCGTCACTCTGGCTGGCAAAGCTCCGGGAACCCGCGTGCCTATGCGAATTATTTCCAGATGCGGGATGGACCGCAGTTCACCGAGGATTCGGTCCAGTTCTTTATCCGGAATAAGAAGGGGGTCTCCGCCAGACATGACCACATCACGGACTTCAGGATTGTTGCGGATGTATTCAATGCCCTGTCGCAGAGTTTCGCGTGTGACGATTCCGGCAAAACCGATTTTACGTTTTCTTGTACAAAACCGACAGACAATCGGGCACTGATTGTTGATCATCAGCAGTACCCGGTCCGGATAGCGGTGAACCAGTTCCGGCACCGGCATGTCGACTTCCTCATTAAGCGGGTCGGCGAGCAGATTTTCTCCTTCGATAAAGTCGTCCAACTCTTCGATGGTGGGAACCACCTGTTTCCATAGCGGGTCATTGGGGCCTTGAATGAGATTCAAGAAATAAGAATTGATTCGTATGGGATAGAGCTCCCCCACTTTCTTAAGCCGGTCCCGATATGCAGGAGATTCGGGAATAAACGGCAGGTCTTCAATTTTTACTGCGCTCTGGCTGAGTTGTTTTTGCCAAGGCTCCATGTTTTTTCCTTACTTTGTGGCCAGCGTGATGCTGGGCTCAATTTGCAATAACTTTTGCTTGCTAGTAATCGTTCATGATGGCTCAAACGAGCCTTGCCAGTTTACCCCTCCGGGGCATGAAGGTAATGATGGGGATATCACGGCCTCCACGCCTAGTGGGGGGAGATTAAGAATTGACCGTATAGGTCTTTTTCAGATAGTCGATGATCTCATATTCATCGTCAAGGATGACATCCCCATCCACCAAAACCGGGACGGTCGTCTGCCCCGATACATCATAAACTTCTTTACGTTGTTGATGGGACCAGGGCACATCAATTTTTTCATATTGCAGACTCATTTGGGTCAGAACATCCCTGACCATTGAGCAGTAACCACAGCCATCTATGTTATAAAGCTTCATCACTAAAAAATCACCTTAATCCCACCAGTGGGCTTTATTCCCCCACTCGGCGTGGGGCCAACAGACCTATAATCGAAAAGCAAGCAGGCTTTGTTGGCGTATTATTATGACCTATCCGCGTTTCCTCAAGGCGTAGCCTTGTTGCCACGGTTTTTAAATAAAAATCTTTACCGGATACCCTGTCCGCTTGCGGCGGAGTCGTTCATTCTTTTATGGCGCAGGGCATCATCACTGCATCCGTCATTCCATGAATTTTCTTTTTATTCTGTGGGCAAAGTGTAGCCAGAATGCCCGCCAGATGTGTGGTGTCTTCCACCACAAAATAATAAGGTGTCAGCCGTACCCGGCTCTGCATGGTTTCCATTTTTCCAGAGTTTTGGTCCAGATAGGAAACCGGCACCCGTTTTCCCTTATAAAATTTCTGCAAAATCGAAGTTTGGTCGGGGAAACTCTGTAATCCTTTCGTCAGAGTTTCCTGCCATACTTCTCCGGAAACATCGTGTCCCACCACAACTCCCCGGCTTCCCCATGATTCTGGCGAGAAACCTGAAGGTTTGATCACCATTTCCCGCTCTTTTTGAGTCAAACCCCTCAATTCCTGCCAATCCTGAACCGGAGAGCCTTTTAACTCCAATCCCGGGATCACCCCATAAGGAGGCATTGCACGGGAGTCCAGTATCCAGGTTTCAGGAATTAGATGAGATAAGGTGCTAAAAGTTTCAGAACCCAGGGCTTTTTCCCAATCCGGTTTCAGGGAAGGATGATGGAACAATGCAAAGCTGAGTTTTTCTTCCAAACAGGTTTTATAAGGAGGAGTGGTCACGACCTGGCCTTTTTTAGCCGCATACATCATCAATTCGGATTTAGGGATATTTTTAAGGTCAAATAACTCGAAAAAACGATACAGGATATCGACCCTCAGCCAGTTCCCTTCATTCAGGATGAACAAACCCTCCTCGCGGAACTGCACCTCTTTGGGGTGAACCGTGTAGACCGGCAAATCCTTTTCATGCAAGAGGGCTGTAAGCCATTCCATCTCACTACGATAGTCTCCAGCCTCATCAGAAACGACAATGGCGACACAGGGTTTTTCCTCTTTGGCGAGGGATGAGGCCATTTTGTAAAACAAAGTCGGGATCCCGCCCTCGGTGTCCCCAACAATCTGCCAGGAGGGATCTTTATAAAGGGACATGAGTTCAGCCGTCAGGCCGAATCCGCCAGGAACCGAGTCCAGTTCGGTCACAGCAAATCCATTTTCCGTTACAATCACATCGGGTCGAAGCAGTGACGGCAAGGTCCGGCGAAACCGCTTCATTCTACCAAACTCGACCAGCTCCCGGGGTTTCCCCGCATCCAGATATTCTGCGAACCATTCCGGGCACGTTCCTTTTACACTTTCCAGATAAAATTTGTTCCAGGCGGTATAGAATTTGAGCAGATGAGGGCCCAACTGATGGAAAAACTCTACATCCTCTGAGGAGAGAAAAAACGGTTCCGGCGAAATCCGCCAGCTGTTTCCAGAATCTTCCGTATCCGTAAATAAACCGGAACGGGTCAGCGAGGTTTGGATTTCAGTACAAATATTTTCAGGTTGGGTAATCATACGCCTTCAGAATAAAAACAATAAGCTTATTAGATGTTACAATGTTCACGTTATAATGCAATCACTTAGATGAGGAACGCATGGAAAAAGATTCACAGCAGGATGGGGTCATTCCCCTGTTCCCTTTGCCCTCAACCGTATTTTACCCCGGTACGCCGTTGCCGCTACATATTTTTGAGCCCCGGTACCGGCAGATGACCGCCGATGCTCTGGAAGGTGGGCGCAAAATTGGCATGGTTCTTCTAAAACCGGACTGGGAAGCGACCTATTTCGACCGGCCGGATTTATTTCCCATAGGTTGCGTGGGAAGCATTGAAAAAGAAGTCCGCCACCCGGATGGGAAATATGATTTCACACTGGTTGGGTTGCGTCGGTTTCGCATCTTGAAGGAAGTGGATGGAAAGCCCTACCGCCGTGCGGAAGTTGACCTGCTCGAAGAACAGAATGAACAGGGAATTGGTGAAGAACCCAATACGGTCCGAGAAAGTTTGATTAAGCGGTATCGGGATTTCACCAGCCTGATCCCTGAGAACAATGCGTTGAAAAAGGACCTCGACTGGAACCTGGGTCACAAACTCAGCCAGTTTGTGGACCGATTCGCGTATCGGCTGGATCTTTCCCTCGAACAAAAACAAACTTTTCTTGAAGAACAGGATGTACTTTGCCGCGCGGAGTTCCTTCACGAGTTCCTTAAAATGAAAATCGACCTCGTTCACCTCTCCAAAGTTCGTAACGTCACTCCCGACTCCGCCCGCTGGAACTAACCACTAGGCGTGGGGCCAGCGTGCACGTTATATTTGTGACGCCCTCTCCCTTAACCTTCATGCCCGGTACGGGTACTTCCTTAGCCTTCGTGCCCCGGAGGGGTAATAGCTTTTGCTGGCTAGCGACGATGCTCTCGGCTCAAATAGTCCTTGCTATCTGCCAGCGGCGGCTCGCCACGGGAGAATCAGGCTCAGGCAGGTGACGGCGCCATCGGCTTTTTCGAATTCGCTCATTTCCAGTTCAAGGGGTTTTAATCCATGAGCACGAATTTTATCGCTGGTGTCCGGGAATCCGGTTGGCATCAGCACAACATCTCCGAATGCCAGGCAGTTGGCGGCATACGATTCGCTTTCGGTCACTTCAATCCAGTCGAAACATTTCAGGTTGGAAGAATCCACCCGGGAAGGGTCGATGATTAAAAGGTTGTTGCCAAGAAAGGTGGTCGCGCTTTTGAGGTGCAATCCTTTTGTTACGGCTACCGGAACTACTCTTTTAGATGTGAGTTTGGCGAGTGCTTGTATCGCTCGCAGATTGGTACGTTTTGACAGGCCGACAAAAATTGCATCGGGAGTGCTCATCACATCCCCGCCATCAAGAGTTGCCGGGGAATCCAGGGTCACGCAATCCCGATAAGTTTTCAACGCGGTGGCAGTGGATTGGACTTCCTCTTGTCGCGAGGATTCTTTCATCGGGCAAAGCAGGATTTTATCTTCCAGAAGCACAGCGGTATCTTCCACAAATGTGGCATCTGGTAAATGATCCTTGGGAGGCAGATGCTCCACTTTGCCTCCGACCTCTTGCAGAGCCTTGACATAACATTCGTGTTGGCTAAGAGCACGGGCAAGGTCGATATTATTTTTTTGTGGGTGCTCCGATAAAGCCTGAGAAAATTTTAGTCCGGGTTTTCTCACTAACGCTGTGAATGCGTGCATGAGGGGCTCCTGATCTAATCACAGGTGGGGGTATTCATTAGCCGGGAGAAATATAGCATGGGGAAAAGTTTTTTTGCTTTCCTGAAGATTTTCATAGTGGCCTTGCTGGGTTTGAGCCCTTTCGCGATTTTATCGGGCCGGGCGATATAAGTCAGTCCATTTATCAAAATAAAATCATGGCGGTTGAAGCGCAGGACTTTACGTTGGTATTCATCGGGGTGACCAAATATTTCATCCAGTTTAGGCAGAAACTTTTCATCCATTACATAAAGTTCTCCATGCATCATTCCGGCATTGTCCGGTGTGGGCTCGATGTTCACGTCTCCCAACCCTTCCATTCCCCCGTTATCGATGGGAACTTTGTTGAAAACCAGTCGCCAGGCCGAGAGAGTTACTGAAGATTTGGATATATATTCCAGCCCCTTCTCTTTAAAATAATCTTCGTTGATAAATTCTCCATACGCGAAAAAATTGACGACATCAGCCATTATTAAATCTCCTGTCCCAAGTTATTTAACTTAGGGGCTTTATTTGATTTCCCCCTCAAAGTACCCGGCAAAGAACTTGCTGGGTATGGGGGAGTATGATAGTATCAAAAAATCATTCCTATGTGATCGTCATTTTTCGTTTGACTGAAGAAAGTTTTCAGAGCCAGGCGATTCTTGCAAATTCTGTATAAAAGTTTTAAAATTTCTCTAAAGAATCCGATTGAGGGATTATTTCTTTTTATTTTAAGGAGTTGTTTATGTCAGCCAAAGTGGTTACGGTTTCCGATGCGGAATTTGAGCAAACGGTTCTAAAGTCTGACAAACCGGTTATGCTGGATTTCTGGGCCGAATGGTGCCAGCCCTGCAAAATGCTCACGCCTACAATTGAAGAGCTTGCCGGGGATTTTGAAGATAAAATCCTGGTGGGAAAGTTAAATGTGGACGATAACCCCAGTACAGCAACCACCTACGGTATCCGCGGTATCCCCACTCTCCTTTTCATCAAGGGTGGGCAAGTGGTTCAGCAGGTTGTAGGGGTAAAATCGAAAGCGGAAATTAAAAAGGTCATCGAGGAAAACCTGCTGGCGTAAATTGCCTGGTTTTCTGTATAGCATTGAAAACAAACAATTAAACCCCTTTTCCCGGCTGGGAAAAGGGGTTTTTTGTTTTTACGACCGGCTTATTTAGGGGGGTTGCTTCTATTAAATAGAGGTGTGAACTGGATTCAGCCCCAGGTTTTCAATCATTTCTATATCCCTTTTCGGGTCCTGACCCTTGGTTGTAAGATAGTTCCCGCCCAGAATTCCGTTGGCACCGGCTTTGAAAAGTTGCTCCTGCTGGTCGGCCAGCACCTCTTCGCGTCCTCCACAGATGAACAGGTCGATATCCGGTAAAACCAGGCGCAAAAGGGCGATGGTTCTGAGGGCTTCATAATGCGGCATGGGTTCCAGATGGTCCAGCCCGGTTCCTGCAACCGGTTTGAGAAAATTGACAGGAAACGATTGCGTGCCCAACGCGCGAATGGAAAAAGCCAGTTCGGCCCTTTGGGCGAACGATTCTCCCATCCCGAAGATACCGCCTACGCAGACGTCTAATCCCGCGTCCTTGGCATTTTGCACGGCATTTACTTCATCCTCATAAGTATGAGTGGAAACGATTTTATCAAAATGGCTTTTTGCGGTTTCCAGATTATGGTGGCACCGATCCAGTCCGGCTTCTTTCAGTTCTTTTAAATGTTCCAGGGGCATCAGCCCCAGGGAGCAACAGGTTTCAAGCTGGGTTTCAGCTTTGATACGTTTGACGGCCTCAATCACCCGGTCCAGTTCCTTGCGGTCATCGAGAGAAGTTCCCGAGGCAACGATAGAGAATTCATTGGCGCCGAAAGCTTCGGCTTCTTTCGCGGCGGAAACAATTTCTTCCACATCCATCAATTCATATTCCGGCGACTCGGTTGTAAAGGAGCTGGACTGGGCGCAGAAGGAACAGTCCTCCACGCACCGACCGGATTTCGCATTGACGATGGAGCAGATTTTAACGTCCTTTCCTTTAAATTGGTCGCGGATGCGATCGGTCCCGATAAAGAGATAGTCCAGTTCTTCACGGGTCAGAGATTGCAGTTGCAAAGCCTGCTCATAAGATATCGACTCGCCTTTTGAGGCGGTATCGACCATATTATCTATCAATTCAGTTCGCATTGAGTTTTCGTTCTCCAATTATTAGGATACCCCGTCCTCTTGCAGAGACCTTTGCAGAACCCCGAGATGCTTCGACAGGCTCAGCATGACGACAGCGGGTTTTTTTGTGTCATCCTGAGTTCATCGAAGGATCTCGCTGTTCCTCTTTATCGACTTATGCAAAGGTCTCTTTTTTGCAACGGGGTCGTTCTTTGAGTGCTTTATCATAGTGCTTCTTCATTCATAACTCAATAATTTCACCAATTCTTCCACAGAATGGACAGGGGCCAGACAGGTTCCCTGCCTGCAGACATAAGCGGTGGCTTTTTCATTTACCAGCTTTCGACCTTTTAACAGAGGGATGGACGTATTTCCAATTTCATCTTCATAGGCGAAAGCGAAAACCGCATTTGGATAAAACCCTTGGCGCAGGGTTTTGAGTAATTCTTGCGTTGCCGGATCGTTTTTCTTTCCCACCACGGCGACCTCTTTGAGTCCCCCGAGATACAAATGCAGGGCCTGGAGCATGAATGCCGAGTTGAGGCCATATTCCATCAGTTCTTCATTAAAGTTCAAAAATATTTTTTCTGCTTTGAGGGCCAGGGCGGGTTCGGCCAGATAGGCGGAAAGCCGCAGAAAGGCCAGAGCGGCGTTGCTGTTTCCAGAAGGCTCCACTCCATCGTATCCACTGATTTGCCGTACCAGCAGTTTTTCCCCATCGCTGGCGGTCTCGTGAAATGTTCCGTTATCATTCTGGAACTTATCCTCCACCCGTTGCATCAATTCGCGAGCCGTTTGAATATAATGCGATTCATAGGTGGCCTCATACAAGTCCAGACAGGCGGTGGCGGTGCTTGTATAATCGTACAGGTAACCGTCATAGCGGGCTTCTCCATCGCGGTAACGCCGCAGGATTTTTCCTTCGGGCGTGCGTAACCGGGAGAGAAGGAACTCCATAGCGCAAGCAGATTTTTGTATCCGGTCAGCATCGTCCAGCACCCTTCCTGTTTTAGCCATGGCACTGATCATCAGAGCATTCCAGGAGGTGAGTACCTTGTCGTCCAGCAGGGGGCGAATGCGCCGACTGCGAACCTCAAGGAGTTTGTCACGGCCCATCTTCACTTCGGCATTGAAATCGGCTTCCTGCATGCCCACTTCTTTGGCGACGATTTTCGCCTCTTGGGTAACGTTGAGAATATTTTTCCCCTCATAGTTTCCTGCCTGGGTAATGTTGTAATAGGGAATGACCACACTGGCTGTTTTCCTTCCCAGAAGCTGCTCGACTTCCTCCTGGGTCCACACATAGAATTTGCCTTCCACCCCTTCGCTGTCTGCATCTTCGGCACTGAAGAAAGCGCCTTCTGCAGAAGTCATGTCCCGGTCGATATACTGCAGAAGATCGTTGGCAAAATCAGCAAACTCTTCCTTGCCGGTGACCTGATAGGTTTCGATCAGGGCGGTGGTGAACAGGGCGTTGTCATAGAGCATCTTTTCAAAATGTGGCACCAGCCACTTGTAATCCGTACTGTAACGGGAAAGGCCGCCGCCGATCTGGTCATAAATCCCTCCGAACTTCATAGCCTTGAGCGTATTTTCCGTCATCGTCAGGCTGTTGCGGTGACCGGTGCGGTGGTACTGCCTGAGCAGGAGAGAGAGTCCCATCGAAGGCGGAAACTTGTTTTGCTGTTGAAACTGAAAACCGTGATTAAGGCTGTCGTAATGCCTTTCAAAAAGCTCAACGGCTTTGTCTTCCCCTTCGAAGCCCAAGTCATCCGATTCGGCGGAACTTTGTTCGCGCAGGGAAGTTTGGCGGATATAGCCCATTACGTTTTGGGTCTGCTTTTCAATTTTGTCCTGCTCGTTCTTCCATGTATTGGTGAGAAATTGAAGAACGTCGAGGAAAGAAGGCAGGTTGTACCGGCGTTCGGGCGGGAAATAAGTGCCCCCATAAAAAGGAATTCCATCCGGGGTCAGAAACACATTGAGCGGCCATCCACCTTGCTGGCCCAAAGCCTGAACGGCCTGCATATAAATGCTGTCGACATCGGGTCTTTCCTCGCGGTCTACCTTGATGCTTACAAAGTTTTCACTGAGCACCGCCGCTAGAACAGGGTCTTCAAACGATTCGCGTTCCATCACATGGCACCAGTGGCAGGTGGCGTAGCCGATGCTCACCAGTACCGGCAGATTTTTCTCTTTGGCGATCTTAAATGGTTCATCGCCCCACGGGTACCAGTTGACGGGATTGTGTGCGTGTTGCAGAAGATAGGGACTTTTCTCGTTGATGAGCGAATTTGTGTAAGAGTGTTCAACCATTTTTTCTAGTGTGCGGGGTAAGGGTTTTCCGCACTAAAGGTTGGCAAAACGCTGGAAAAAATCCGGAAACGATTTTTCCACACATTTGGGATCTTTAATGCAGACTCCCGGAATTTTTAATCCGGCCACTGCGAAGCTCATAGCCATGCGGTGGTCGTCGTAAGTTTCTATCTCAGCTCCTTTGTAGTCTCCCGGTCGAATGATGAGGAAGTCTTCTCCCGCTTCGACCTCTGCACCCAGACGGGTCAATTCGTTAGCCAGGGCGGAGATGCGGTCGGTTTCTTTGATCCTGAGATTGCCGATTCCTTCGATCACGGTTTTCCCTTCGGCAAAAAGGGCTGTTACCGCCAAGGTCTGTACCGCATCCGGCATATTATTCATATTGATGGTAATTCCCCGCAAAGGGTTTCCTTTAATATGCAGCGCGTTGGCTTTTTTTTCTACCCGGCAACCCATTTTTTCCAGAACGGAGGTGAATTGCGCGTCCCCCTGGACGCTGTGGGGGTTGATACCGGTGAGAGTCACCTCCCCACCAGTCACCGCCGCCGCCGCCAGAAAATAAGAGGCGCTCGACCAGTCGCTTTCGACCTGGTAGGTTTGGGCTTTATAGTAATCTCCCGCTTTGACTTTGAAACGTTGGTAACTCTCATTATCCACATGAACGCCAAAGGTCTTCATGATGTCGAGTGTAATGTCGGCATAAGATTTTGAGGTGAGGTCCCCCTGGATATGAATGCAGGTGTCGTTCTTAAAATAAGGGGCCGAGAGTAAAATGGAAGTGAGATACTGACTGCTTTTGTCACCGGCAAGTTGAATGTCTCCGCCTGGTACTTCCCCGCCTGCAATATCTATAGGAGGGCAACCATTGTCATTTGCCGATACCGCTTTGACTCCCATTTGCGTGAGGCAATCTAAAAGATCTGCCAGAGGCCTCTGGTGCATTCGTTCATCACCGTCCAGCCGGATTTTCCCAGGGGCCAGTGCCGAAAAGGTGGTCAAAAACCGCATGGTGGTTCCGGCGTTGCCGATAAAAATATCTTCTTCCGGGGTAGACAGTTTTCCGCCACTGCCGGAAACGATGAAAGCTTCTTGCTCCTCCTGAACCGAGATGCCGAAGGCTTTCAAGGCACGGATCATGTACTTCGTATCATCGCTGACCAGGGGTTTTTCTAACCGGCATTCGCCATCGGTGAGTCCCGCGATCAGCAATGCCCGGTTGGTATAACTCTTGGAGCCGGGAACGGTAACGGTTGCTTGAAGATTCTGTAAGGGTTTGATTTCTATCAAGGTCTTGAAATTTTTGGGTTAAAGTATAGGAATATACCACACCCTCTAGCGAGGGAGGAAAGTAGCAATAGTTATTAAGCCGAGTTAACTCTTCGCCAGCCCGACAAAGCTATTGCCAGCTACCACTGGCCGTTGGCCAGTTGTTTCGTTTAGGGGATTCTGATATGATCAGGTTTTCTTGAGATTTTGCAGGAAGGTTCGGTTATGTCTATGTATTTAAAGGTCCTTTTGTAGTGGAGGGCGGGTATGCCCAAGAGTAAAAAAGGATCCTTATGGTACCGGTTGTGGGATCATCGGTCGGTAAAAGAAAAAAAGCGTCTGCGGTCATTTATTCCTTACGTCCTGTATGGGATACTTGTTTTTTACGGGATCATCTATTTATCCATTCTCAATGAGGTCAATCGAGAAAGGACCGGGGTCGCTGTTAAAACCTGGTTTGGCGGAGATAGTAAGGCAATTATTGATGCCAGAGAACGAGAAGAAACGGAGATTAAAGAAAGTTTTAAAGCCCTGCGAAAACGTGTCTCCGGCGGCCACTAGCACCGGCCAAGCGGCCGGTGGCGACTAGCAATGGCTTTTTTGGCAACCATAACTCATCTCGGCTTAACGGACCCCTCTTTCTCAAAGTACCCGTTCCGGGCGTGAAAGCTGAGGAAGAAATATCACAAGAGCTGGGGTGATTTACAGCTATCTGTTTTAAAGAAAGGTTGATCTTCCATTGAAACGTTTAATATTTATTTCGAACTGGTTTTATCTGTTTTCTCTCTGCCTGTGGGTAGGGGGCATGTTCCTGCTTGGTATTCTGGTAGAAATCATGGTGCGGATTAACCTGAAAGACCAGCCACACGTTGCCAGCTCAATCATGAACAAGATCATGGATGTTTTCAATGTCCATATCATTTATACCTGCATTACGTTTATGGTATTGGCCGAGGTGATTAAATTTCTGGTAGCCAAATACAGTTCTGCCGGTTACGAACCGCAAGTAGTGACCAAACGTAAATATACCCGGGAGGTATGCCTGGCTGTCATGATAGTTTTGGCATTGTATATTGGCAGTGTTCTCAGGCCGGAGATGCACGCCATGGACAAACTCAAAAAGGCCAACCCCGCAGACCAGAAACTGCAGATCCAGTTTGATCGTTACCATTCCAAATTGACCTGGATCTATACGGTGAATATGATCCTGGGTATGACGTTGTTCTACATCAATGGCAAAGAGATGGCACGTTTCCCCAACAGGCGTGACCAGCGTGACATTGGACCGTGATATCCCTTCTTAAACGAACTCTGGCAGGTGCCGCTTTTTTTCTTTTTTGCGGAGTGTGCATGGCTTCATCGTTTGCTGCTCAGGCAGAGCGGGACAGGAAAATGTATGACCCATCGTATAAAAAGCCCGATCACCTTGAGAAATTAAGTCCTGTTCAGTCCGGTGTGACAGATGTTTCTGATATGGCTTATATCCGAGGGGGTAAGTTTGTCCGCGGTTCTAATTTTGAACAGAATAAAGAGGCCTTTAAAAGGTGCAAAAAGTTTGATAAATCCTGCAAGCTCTGGTGGTTTTCTGATGAATACCCTCTGGCACTGGTTATGCTGAAAACTTATTTGATAGATATTTACGAAGTGACCAATGAAAAATATATGGAGTTTGTGAAAGCGACCGGGCATCCTCCTGCTCTGGATGATTCCTGTACCACCGATGCGTGCCGGGAGGGAAATTTATGGGAAGGGGATTCTTTTCCTATCGTCATCCGCCATCAGCCTGTTACACAGGTGAGCTGGTATGATGCCGAGGCCTACTGCAAATGGAAGGGCAAGCGTTTGCCTACCGAAGCAGAATGGGAGAAGGCCGCTAGAGGTCCCAGCGGGAGCATGTATCCGTGGGGTAATGGTTCGCCTAAGGGCAAGGCCTCATACAGGCGAAAATGGAAAGGGCTCTATACCATGACCAATGTTGGCAGTTACCCTGGCGGAGTCTCTGTTTATGGCGTGCATGATATGGCGGGGAATGTTTGGGAGTGGGTGGGTGATTGGTATAGCCGTACCTATTACAGACAAGGAACCAAAAAAAATCCCCAAGGCTGGGATGACGGGGAATATAAATCCCTTCGTGGCGGATCCTGGGTCAATAATTCTGATACTCTCAGGAGTGCCTTTCGCAGGTGGAGTCAACCCGATGTCAAGTTTAACGATACGGGTTTTCGCTGTGCCCGATCCATGCCCCCTGAGGCAGAAAAATAACTAACTATCCATGACTGATAAACCAAAGCGATCTGATGAGTTGACTGACCGGGAGCGGGAGCTGTTAAAGCCCTATCTTTCGGATGTGAATGCGGATGTGTTTGCGCTGGAAAACTTGAACCCGGAAGTGATCGGCGGGGCTCTGGCTCGTTACAGCCGGGCACCTACTGGGTTCAAGGAAACGGTGGCGCGTGAGTTTTTGAATCCGGATGGCAGTCCCAACGATGTCAAAGGTTCTCAGATGATCGACCGGGTGGTCAACAAGTTCGGTGATGAATCGGTGGCCGAGTTGGCTGTCGCTCCTCTATGCATTGAAGAAATTTCTAACCTGATGACCAAAGTCATCGAGGATTGCAGGATTGGCGGTTCGCCCATCGAAGAGTCGACCCGCTATGTTCTTTACGATGCCAAAAAGAATGGCCGCTGGCGTTATGTGTGCCCGGATAATATCAGGGAGTCTGGCCTGGGTGATGCTTTTGTGGCAAACATGGATTTTATTTTTGAAACGTATGCCTCGATGGTGGAACCCATGCAGGCGTTGTTCCGCAAGCGTCTCACTGCCGATGCGTTTGAGATTGAAGTGGAGCGGGATGGAGAGATTCAAAAGGCGGGATTGAAATCCCTGCAAGACGAGAACGAAATCAAGGCGCATCGTATCGCCTACGGTTTCACCATCCGTAGCGCGGCGTGCGATGTGATCCGCTGTATCCTGCCTGCCTGCACCCAGGCCAATGTCGGGTTGGTGGGTAACGGGCGGTATTACTCCGGCTTGATCAGCAAACTGTTGTCCCACGATTTATCAGAGGCGCATGGACTTGCCGAGGCGATTCGAAAAGCTCTCAATACCCAGATTCCCACATTTATCAAGCGGGCGGGGCGCAACTCTTATCAGGTGGAAAATCACGGCAAAATGCGGCAACTGTGCCGGGAGCTTTTTGCATCGGTGCAGATCGAAACATCAGCAGAAGTGGAATTGCTGGAGGATAGCCCTCAAGACCAGCGGGTCAACCTGCTGGCCAATATGGTTTTCCCTTATGTCCGGCATTCTTCCCGCCAGATTCGTGAAACCGTGAGGTCCTTACCCGAAGAACGCAGAAAGCAAATCTTTGAGACTTATATCGGGTCGCGGCAGAGCAAGCGCGACCGTGCCGGCAGGGCGCTGGAATATGGTTATCCCATTCAGTTTGATATTCGTGCAGGGTTCGCCGAGTACCGTGACCTGCAACGTCACCGCATGCTCACCCAGCAAAGGCAGGACCTGGGGGTTGATCTGGGTTATTCCGTACCGGAGGAAATTGACGAAATCGGCATGGGCCAAAAGGTACAGGAATGTTTCGAGCGCACTGAGTCTCTGCATCGGGACCTGAAGCGGGCGGGCATGGAGCAGGAAGCGCAATACGCCACCTTGTTCAATCATTTTATCCGCTGGAATATGGGCATGAACCTCAGGGAGTTGGGACATTTTGTGGAACTGCGTACCCAGAAAGCCGGTCATCCCAAATACCGGCGCACGGCGCAAATGATGGCCCGTCTCTACCTCAAACGTCATCCGGAGATGGAACCGGTTCTGCAGTTTGTCGATTACAATGACTACGATGGCGGCATCACCCGTGCGGATCAAGAAGCCCGCACAGCCCGCAAAAGCCTTGCCTCCAACCTCCTCGATGACCAGGACCGCTAGGCGCGGGGCCAGCGTGCAATGACTTTTCCAGGCTGGCAACGATATTCTCGGCTTGACGAGTTCCTGCTATCTGCCTCCCAAGCTAAGGGGTTAGAATAATTTGCCATTTTATGGTAGTCTTATGCGCTTTATATTCCCCCAACCCATTCTTAACTGAGAGAAAAGAGCGATGAAGATAGGTATCCCAAAAGAAATTCATGCTGGCGAAAAGCGGGTGGCTACTACCCCTGAGGTCGCGAAGCAGCTTATCAAACTGGGTTTTGAAGTTGCGATTGAGGCTGGTGCCGGTGCCGCCGCACATTATTCGGATGCTTCTTATGTGGAAGCAGGCGTAACGGTTATCAAAAATGCCCAGGAGGTATGGACAGACAGCGATATTATTTTAAAAGTCTGCGTGCCGGAGATGCACCCGGAGCTGAAAAAAGAAGAAATCGATTTATTACATGAAAACCAGATATTGATCACTTTTCTCTGGCCGGCGCAGAATCCGGAAATGCTCAAGAAGCTGGCTGAGAAAAAAGTGACGGCTTTGGCGATGGACATGATACCGCGAATATCCCGGGCTCAGAAACTGGATGCGCTCAGTTCGATGGCAAACATTGCCGGATACCGGGCAGTGGTTGAGGCCGCCCAGCATTTTGGCAGGTTCTTCACCGGGCAGATCACGGCGGCAGGTAAAGTTCCACCTGCTAAAGTCATGGTCATCGGGGCAGGGGTTGCGGGTCTTGCCGCCATCGGTGCGGCAAAGAGTATGGGTGCCATTGTGCGGGCTTTCGATACCCGGCCGGAAGTGAAAGAGCAGATCGAGAGCATGGATGCGGAATTCCTGGAAGTTGATTTTGAGGAAGATGGTTCGGGTACCGGTGGATATGCGAAGGTGATGAGTAAAGAATTTATTGCAGCAGAAATGGCTCTGTTTGCGGAACAGGCGAAGGAAGTGGATATCATCATCACCACGGCTCTGATTCCTGGCAAACCTGCACCAGAGCTGATCCTGGAAGAACATGTTGTCGCCATGAAAGATGGAAGTGTGATCGTGGATCTTGCCGCCGAACGCGGAGGCAACTGCAAGTCGTCTGAAGCGGGAAAAGTGGTCAAGGTTCATGGCGTTTCGATCATCGGCTACACCGACTTGCCCAGCCGGATGGCGGCGCAGTCCAGCCAGTTATATGGAACGAATTTGCGCCATCTTTTAACGGATATGTGTCCGAACAAGGATGGCAATATTGTGGTCGATTTTGATGATGAAGTGGTTCGCGGAGCTACGGCGGTCAAGAATGGTGAGATCACCTTCCCACCGCCGGCACCCAAACTTTCGGCGGCACCGCCTAAACCGGTGGAAAAACCGCCTGTGGTGGTCGAGGAAGCAAAACCCTCGGTGATGGGACCCCTTATCACCTTTGGTGTGGGAGCCTTGGGCTTGCTTGGACTGGGTGCCGTTGCGCCTGCGGCCTTCATGGCCCACTTTACGGTGTTTGTCCTGTCCTGCTTTGTGGGCTATATGGTGGTCTGGAATGTGACAGCGGCCTTGCATACTCCGTTAATGAGTGTGACCAATGCCATAAGCAGTATTATTATTCTTGGTGCCATTTTGCAGATCAGTTCGGGAGAAAATCTTCTTATGGGAGTAGCGGTGTTTGCTGTACTGATAACATCAATTAATATTGTAGGCGGATTCGCGGTAACGCGCCGCATGCTTGAAATGTTTCGTAAATAGGAGGCGATGAGATGAGTGAAGGTTTAGTAACCGCCTCTTATATAGGGGCATCCATTCTTTTTATTCTGGCGTTAGGCGGGTTGAGTAACCCGGAAAGTTCCCGTCGAGGCAACCTGTATGGCATGTTGGGCATGTTCATTGCTCTCGTGGCAACCATCTCGGGAGTCACGGCCAATATGGGAATTTTGATGGTGGCGTTGCTGGTCGGGGGAAGTATCGGCCTGGTTCTGGCAAAGCGGGTACAAATGACCGAGATGCCGGAACTTGTTGCCATTCTGCACAGTCTGGTAGGACTGGCTGCAGTCCTGGTCGGATTCGCCAACTTCATGGACCCGTCACGGTTGCAGCATTACAGCGGTATCGACTTGACGATTCACGATGTGGAGACTTATTTGGGAATCCTCATTGGTGCTGTCACCTTGTCGGGTTCCGTTATAGCATTTGGAAAGCTCAGCGGAAAAATCGGTGGCAACCCCATGTTATTGCCAGCCCGGCATTGGCTCAACCTGGGCCTGCTGATCGGTTCTATCTATTTAGGTAAAATGTTTGTCGAGCAATCGGCCGCAGGCGATGGAATGATGCCTCTGTTGATCATGACAGGAATCGCTTTGCTGTTCGGGATTCATATGGTCATGGCGATTGGCGGAGCCGACATGCCTGTTGTAATCTCCATGCTCAACAGCTATTCGGGCTGGGCCGCGGCGGCTACCGGCTTCATGCTCAATAACGACTTGCTCATTGTTACCGGCGCACTTGTCGGCAGTAGTGGTGCGATTCTTAGTTACATCATGTGCCGGGCGATGAACCGGAAATTTATTGCGGTTATTGCCGGAGGCTTTGGTACGACATCGGGAGCTTCCTCATCTGCGGAAGAAGGCGAACAGGGTGAGGTGGTTGAACTGCAAGCCCCCGAGGTTGCCAGCCTGCTGGCCGAAGCGAAAGAGGTTATGATCATTCCGGGTTATGGCATGGCGGTAGCCCAGGCCCAGCATATTGTATGCGAGATCACCAAAGCACTGAAGGGCAAAAAAGTGAACGTGCGATTTGGCATTCATCCTGTTGCCGGGCGTATGCCGGGCCATATGAATGTTTTGCTGGCGGAAGCCAAGGTTCCCTACGACATTGTCTTTGAGATGGATGAGATCAATGATGATTTTCCGGATGTCGATGTTTCGATCGTCATTGGAGCCAACGACATTGTCAATCCCTCTGCTCTGACGGACCCGAATAGCCCGATTGCCGGAATGCCGGTATTGGAATGCTGGAAAGCCAAAACCACCATTGTGCTGAAACGGAGTATGGCTACAGGTTATGCGGGAGTACAAAACCCATTGTTCTTCAAAGAGAACACCCGCATGTTGTTTGGCGATGCCCGGACCAGTTTGGACACGGTCTTCAAAAACCTTTAAAGAAAAATCGAGTGTTACCCCCTGTCGTTCTTTGTAACGGCAGGGGGATTTTTTTTGGGGAATTGTGGAGACCAGATTGCCATTGCTATTGGGGTGAAATAATTTCCCATGCCTGAATCGCAGAGCAAAAGTACAATTTATCTGGGTATGGGGTTGATGGGTGCCACGGGTCTGGCTATGGGCTGGGTGGTGCACAGTCCACTTCTAATGACCATCGCCGGGTTACTGGGGTTGATGATAGGCGGGTTCGTTGGCTGGCTGGGCGGTCGACGTTATATGGTTATCATTTGCCTGGGAGTTTTAGTCGGAGCTGTTCTGGGCTATCGAACCGGGGATCGGGATATCCTTATTATCGCTGCTGGAAGCGGAGGTGCCATCGCCGGTTTCATGGGCGCGCAGATCGAACAATTCTTCCACCGCTAGCCGCGGGGGCAGTATTGCATTGTCCGTCAAGCAGGCCAAGCCCTCAAGCGCAATACTTTTATATCCCCTCCTTTCATAGGGAGGGGCATGGAGAGGGTTGGCTGACTTCTGCTTTCGCTAGCCTCGTGCCCCGAAGGGGGTAGAGGCATCTCGCTCAAAGAGTAATTTTTAGTTGCCCCCGCGGCTAGCGGTTGGTCGGGTGGGCCACATTTGGTTAACCCGACCGAAACCGAACAGGATGTTTTGATCCCAAAGTTTTCCCTGGTCTTTAATGATCTGCCGGTACTGCCAAACTTCATTGCCCCTGTGTTCCGACTTAAGGTCCGGTTCGCCGAGAGCTTTTAGCAAGTCTTCTTTTTTGCGGTTCATGAATGTGGACTCAAATTCAATGACCGTGTAGATTTTGTTTTCATCCTGTTTCTTTCCATCTTCTCCAGCCGACCATGCAGTGCATGGGAAAAGCAGTAAGGTACAAAAAATAAAAGCAATTATTTTTGCTGGCATCACGTTCCTCATGAGTATAAGTTGGCGACAAATTTTTCGTAGCCGTTATAAAGAAGGGTGGGGCGGATGTCTCCGGTGCCGATCATTTTCTCACGCGTCTGAGGCCAGCGTGGGTGTGGGACTCTGGGGTCCACGTTGGCGGTGAAATCGTATTCCAGTCCTTGCAGTGTGTTCCAGAAAGTTGCGGGACGATAGTTGACCAGTTCGATCTTCACAATGGACTTGATATTCTTGAACCCGTACTTCCAGGGAACGACCAGGCGGACCGGGGCACCATGTTGCTTGGGAAGCGGATGACCATAAATTCCGGTGGCTAAAAACGCCAGTTCATTCATGGCTTCCTTAAGGGTCAATCCCTCTACATAGGGCCAGGGCTCCCAGAACTCAAGTTGGCCCTGGGCGGTGAAGGGGGTATAAAAAGTTTCCAGTCTCACATGTGTGGCTTCCGGTTTTGGTTCGACTTGTTTGAGAAGTTCCTTGAATGGGAACCCGGTCCAAGGCACTGCCATGGCCCAGGCCTCTACGCAACGCAGTCTGTAAAGGCGTTCTTCAAGAGGCATGGTTTTTAGCAAGTCCTCCATGGCGAAAGTTTTCGGTTTGTTTACCAGCCCGCCTATCTCAAGGGTCCATGGCCGGATTTTGAGTTTCTGTGCGTAATGCACCGGGTCGGTTTTTTCGGATCCAAACTCATAAAAATTATTGGTGGTGGCGGCGATTCTTTCTGCAGTCAGGGGCCGGTCCAACTCGTAACGCGGATTTTTTTTGGCGGGGTAGATGGATTTTTCCAGCTCACTCCACGTTACTTCAGGAAGAACCTTCGGTAAAGAAGAAGGGCCGCAACCATAAAGTGCTCCCACAGTGGCGGCGGTGGTCAGAGCCGTGCCTTTAAGAAATTCCCGCCGACGCATATATGCCGACTCAGGAGTGACCAGATTTTCCGAAATTTTCCATTCCTTTTTTATATGGATATGGGCCATGACGATTTAGTCTTTTTTTGTGACCCAGTCATCAATCCCCGACAGGTATGCAGGGAGACCCCGATCGATAGGCAGGGCGACGATTTCCGGCACTTCATAGCTATGGTTGATTTTGACCCAGGTTTCCAGCACATCATAGCGGTCCTTCCGGGTTTTAACGATTAAAAGGAATTCTTCGTCTACATGGATTTTGTCTTCCCAATAATATGTCGACCGAACCCCTGGAATGGTGCTGACACAAAACGCCAGCTTGTCCTCGACCAGTCCCCGGCTTATTTTATCCGCTTCCTCTTTTGATCCGGCGGTGATGAATATTATGCAATGCTCACTCATGACAAGACTCCATCAAATCACAAATTTTAATAGATAAAAACCTGCAACAAGCAGAATGAAAAATACAATGCTGAACAGGTTGAAATATTTTTCGATCAGCACCTTAATGGGTGGCCCGAATTTGTAAATTATGAATCCGACCAGAAAGAATCGGGCCGAGCGGCTGATCGCTGATGCCAGGACAAAAGTCGGAAAGTTGATTTTAAATGCTCCTGCCGCCAAAGTGAAAATTTTATAAGGCAAAGGTGTAAAGCCTGCCGCGGCAACGGCCCACGCCTGATGCTCGTCGTAGAGAGCACCTATTTTCTCAAACTTGGCCTGCAAATGGTAAAACTCCACGATGCGGGTACCGATCAGATCCATGAACTGGTAGCCGATGAAATAACCAAACATTCCTCCCAAAACAGAGGCCACAGAGCAGAAGAAGGAAAACCTGATCCAGAGTGCCGGTACCGCTACCGTCATGGCGATCAATAAAACATCAGGAGGGATCGGGAAAAATGATGACTCAACAAACGAAACAAAAAATAACGCTGGAAGCGCATAAGGGGTAGCGGCCCAATGCAGGACCCAATCGTACATGGATCGAATAAGTTTCATGGATATGATTTCAATATAAGGTTTATAGGGTATCTTATAAAAGGTTGAAGGGGTCTACATCGATGGAAAGTTTGAATTTTTTGCCAGAGGCAGATTTGAGTTCATTGAGTTCCCGGCTATCTGCCAGAATACTTTGCAGAGTCTGCATATTAGGGCCGCGCAATATCAAATGCCAGCGGAATTTGTTTTGAATCTGATATAAGGCGGCTTTGGACGGACCTAGTATTTCTACTCCCTTTTTGCGGGTTGCCTGTTGCGCCAAATCCCGTCCCAGTTTTTCAGCCACGCTCTTTCCCATCGATTCTATAGCACTGACAATTTCGACAGCAATAAGCCGGGTGAACGGAGGATAATTGAGTTGCCCTCTCAACTTTAATTCCTTCTCGTGGAAAGCATTCACATCATGTTCCCGGACAAACTCAAACATATAGTGGTCGGGATTATTGGTCTGGATAATCACCTTTCCGGGAACTTCTCCTCGTCCCGCCCGTCCTGCGACCTGGGTCAACAACTGGAATGCTCTCTCGCACGATCTGAAGTCCGGTATATTCAGGGACAAATCAGCATGTGCCACGCCGACCAGAGTGACGTTAGGGAAGTCATGTCCCTTGGTGATCATTTGCGTGCCGATAAGGATGTCGATTTTTCCCGCGTTCATGTTCCGGTGCATGGCGGCGAAAGAGTCGCGGCCTCGGGTGGTGTCTCGGTCGAGCCGGGTTATCCGGGCATCCGGGAATAGCTTTCGGGTTTCTTCCTCCAGTTTTTGTGTGCCAAAACCACTGAAACGAATCACTGCCCCATTGCATTCCACGCAGTGGCCGGGCATTCGCGCTGTGAAATTACAATAATGGCAGAGCAGGCGGTCTTCCTTGCCGTGAAAGGTGAGGGTGACACTGCAATGGGTACATTCTAATACGTAACCGCAGTCAGGGCAAAAAACAAATCGAGCTGTTCCGCGTCGATTGAGAAACAGGAAAACCTGTTCTTTGCGGGAAAGCCTGTCGCGAATTGCGCTACGCAGGGTTCCGGAAAGCATGGCAAAATTTTTAAACTCCTTGCGCTCACGTCTCATATCCACCAGGCTCACGATGGGTAACATGCGCTCCCCTATTCGGTTTTCAAGGGACAGGTAACTATATTTTCCCAGCCGGGTGTTTTGGATTGATTCCAGAGACGGGGTTGCCGATCCCATAAGAACGACAGCGTTCAATGCCTGGGCCCGCATGACAGCAGTGTCCCGAGCGTGGTAGCGGGGATTGGAGTCCTGTTTATAAGAACCATCATGTTCTTCATCGATAACGATCATACCCAGATTTTTAAAGGGAGCGAACACTGCCGAGCGGGCTCCGACTGCGATCGATACCTTTCCTTCGCGGATTTTTTTCCATTCCAGATAGCGTTCGGTTTGCGATAAGCCACTATGCAGAATCGCTACCCGGTCGCCGAACCGCTGGTGAAACCGCTCTACCGTTTGCGGGGTGAGGGAAATTTCGGGAACCATCATGATCGCGGTTTGTCCTTTTTCCAGGACGCGCTGGATGCAGCGGATGTATACTTCCGTTTTGCCGCTTCCTGTTACACCATGCAGTAGAAAAGTCTGGAACCGACCGGCTTCAATAGCCGATGTAAGTTCTTTGAATATAGCTTCCTGTTCGGGGGTGAAGGTCAGGGATGAACCAAATGCCTTATCCATCGTGTCTTCAGGAACAAAAGTTTCACGTTCTTTTTTCCCGGTAACCACTTCCACCAGGTTTTTTTCTTTAAGGCTGCGCAACGCAGAGTCACTTGCCGGAATCCGGGTTTTCAGTTCCGACAGATTGATTTCCCTTTGACTTATTAGATCGAACACTGACTTTTGTTTGGGACTGCGTTTGAGCAGACGCTCTATTTCTTTCTCGTCAGGCAAAGAATTGGCAAGGCGAACCGATTTGACAAGCTGGTAGCCAGCCTTATCGAGTCCGGCGGGAAGAGCGGCGCTGATGGCCTCGCCCCAGGAGGACTGGTAATATTCTCCCAACCACCGGGTGAGAGACAGCATCTCTGTGTTCACGATGGGTTCGGTGTCCGGTAGGTCGATGATGGCCTTGAGGCGTATGGGTTTGTCCCATTTGTCCACAAGGTTGACCACATACCCGGTAATCTGCCTTCTGCCAAAAGGTACCAGCACCCGCATGCCGACTTGAACCTTCCCCAGCAATTGTGGCGGAATCTTATAAGTAAACGCTTCCTTAAGAGGGAGGTTGAACACCACTTCGGCAAACTGCGCAGGGGAGGAAAGGATTTCTAAACTGGACTGAACGTGGGTGTTCATTGCCAAGAACCTGAAAAATGAATGATTGTATCACCCCACTAGGCGTGGAGCCAGCGTGCACGTGATATTTGTGATGTCCTCTTCCTTAGCCTTCATGCCCGGCACGGGTACTTCCTAAGCTTTCGTGCCCCGGAGGGGTAATAGCGTACCCTATGTTAGCAAACGTGCTCTCGGCTCAAAAAGTGAGTGCTATTTACCTCCCTCGCTAGAGGGGGAAGAAAACATTGACTCGCTGGGTATTTTCCTCTAGTCTCAACGCTTTCAAAGCACAGTGATTGAAGACGTTGGGTTACGAACAGGTTTTTATTTTCAGGAAGAGGTGAAGCTATGAAAGTTGGGGACAAAATTAAAATTGATTTTGCCGGAAAGAAAAAAGACGCAACAGTAGATAAGGTATTTCCCAAAACGGTTTATTTGAAAGTCGATTTCGACAAGGACAAGCAAAAAACCGTAAAACGCAAAATCAGTCAGGTCGACGGCGGAAAATCCAAGAAAAAATAACCGCTACGTAGCAGGAGAAAGGTTGAATACCGCGTCGGCGAGCAGGGGCTAGGGATTTATTGTGAACCCCTTCTCGCAGGAACAGACTACATGGCTTTTTAGGCCCCTCTCGTTATGCCGGTTGCTTAGTAACCATCGGCAACAGCAATATACTCCTTAACTGACTGGACCCCTTCGGTATCACGAATGATTGAAAGAACCAGGCTTTTTTCCACGCTGTTAGCCGCCGCACCAATTACATATACCTTGTTTAAAACGGATCGATAGAAATAGTTGACCGAGGTGACATTGGACTGGGTTAATAATTGCGCTTTTATTTTTGTCTCAATCCAGAAATCAGTGACAGCTCCACCTTCCTCATCCTTTTTCTCGCCGCCTTCTTTTTGCTTACGTTGCGCTTCTTTTTCTTCCGGTGTAACTATCTGGATATGGCTGTGAAGGATTTTAATGCGTGAGTCCTCTCTGGCCAGACTTTCTACTTCAGAACGAACCCCCGAATTATCCAGGGTACCTGTAAGAAGCACTCTTTGTTCCCAGACATCAATGCTTACATCGAGAAGCAGGCCTTTGTCTTTATTCTTCAGCTTGTTCAGAAATTCAGTATGAATTTTTGAGTCGGTAACCTGGTCTTCGGTACTGCGGCTTTCCCATG